>ENA-UOIZ01001056-UOIZ01001056.1-human-gut-metagenome-genome-assembly--contig:-P88-NODE-1056-length-24875-cov-6.285657_pt1 | contig 24875 bp, 26 predicted proteins | sample MGYA00242336_ERZ723883 | MGnify/ENA metagenome assembly ERZ723883 | reverse complement strand
TTAATTCAACTGACATGGCTCCTAAATTTTCTAAAATTCTTTCTTGATTTTTTGAACCCGGAATTGGAACAACTTGAGGATATTTATGAAGCATCCATGCTAATGAAATTTGTGCCGGTGTTGCATTTTTATCAGTGGCAAATTGATTAAGAATATCTAAAATCGGTTGGTTAGCGATAATATTTTCTTTTGTTAATTGTGGTACAAATTTTCTAACATCATCACCTTCAAATTTTGTTTCAGTTGTAACTTTTCCAGATAAAAAACCACTAGCAATCGGTGAAAATGGCACAACTCCGATATTGTTTTTAATACAGTATGGGAAAATTTCTTTTTCGCAATCCCTCTCTAACATAGAATAAAGATTTTGAACCGCTGTGACCGGTGTTACTTGATGGGCTTTATCTAATGTTTCAACATCAACTTGTGATAATCCCCACCCTTTAATCAAACCCTCATCAATTAATTTTTTCATTACCTTAGCCACATCTTCTACTTTAACTTTAGGGTGTGTTCTATGAAGGTAATATAAATCAATATAATCTGTTTGTAAATTATCCATTGAATGTTTTAAATGTTGTCTAATAATTGTATCTAAATCTAAATCACTGCTTAAATCTTCTTTAGAAAAGTGAAATTTAGTCGCCAAAACAACTTTAGAACGAAATGGCTTAATGGCTTTACCTAATAGTTGTTCGTTATGACCAGGATAAAATTGTTCTTTCCCATAACTTTCTGCTGTATCAAAAAAAGTACAACCTGCTTCATAGGCTTTACGAATGGCTTCAATGGCATATTCTTCACTAGGCACTTTACCATAACCATGTGAAAATCCCATAACTCCCATACCAATAGCCGATACTGTTAAATCTCTTATTTTTCTTGTTTTCATGATTCTTCCTCCTTACTCTAAGTTTAGATATGTTTCATCATTAACTGCTTCAAGCCATTCATTTGATGCGTCTTGAGCAGGTACGGCAATGGCTAGATGAGAAAACCAACTGTTTTTTCTTGCACCATGCCAATGCTTTACTTCCGGTGGAATGTTTACAACATCTCCTGCTTTTAGCAGTTGCACAGGTTTTCCCCATTCTTGATAATAACCTTCGCCAGCAGTAACCAATAAAATTTGCCCACCTTTATGGTGTATATGCCAATTATTTCTACACCCCGGTTCAAAGGTAACATTCGCAATAAAAAGACCTTCTTCTGTCAACATTTTTAAATAACTTTGTCCAATAAAATAAGGCGCTGAACTATCATTCGTAGTTCCAACTTCAAAAATTTGATCATTTTTGTTTTTCATAAAATACCTCCTAAAAGAAATTAATTTTACGCCTTAATTATAATTTCATAACATTGATAAATCTAATGCTTAGTTTGGATAATGTTTTATACCTTTAAAGCATAAGATTTATCATGATATACTAAAATAAATATATTAAATAATTATTAGATAATAAAGATGATTTTGCTCAAGCATAATTATTAAAACAAACTTAATAAAATAAAAATAAAGTGCTTGAAAACTTGATTTATGTTTCCAAACACTCTTTCTCTATATTTATATCATGGATCGTTTTCTAGTTACCAACACGTTTATTTTCTTCTTCAGAGTAACGATCTCCGACTATTTCAATTTTCTTTAAAGCCTCATCTATTTTAGCTAATTCATCATCGGTAAAATGAATTTTAGTAGCATCAACATTTTCTTTAATTCTTGATAAATTAGTAGTTCCTGGAATTGGTACAATCCAAGGTTTTTGTGCTAATATCCATGCGATTGCAATTTGAGCAGATGTGGCATTTTTTTCAGTTGCCAATTCATTTATATAATCTAATAATACTTGGTTTGCTTCCATTGCTTCTTTTTGAAATCTTGGTAAATCTTTACGATTATCATTTTCATCAAAAGAAGTATCAATTTTTAATTTACCTGTTAAAAAGCCACGACCTAATGGGCTATATGCCACTAATCCAATTCCTAATTCTTCTAAAACTGGTAACACATCTTTTTCAATAGTACGCCACCACATTGAATACTCATATTCAACAGCAGCTAAAGGTTCAATTGCGTGGGCTCTTTTAATAGTTTCAACACTCGCTTCAGATAATCCCCATTCCTTAATTTTACCTTCTTTTTTAAATTGTTTCATAGCCATTGCTACATCTTCGATAGGTACATTAGGATCCACACGATGAATATAATATAAATCAATATAATCCGTTTTTAATCTTTTTAAAGATCCTTCTAATTGCTCTCTTAAAGATTCCGGACGGCCGTCTAATGCCTTTGTTAAACCATTGCTTTTAAATCCACCTTTAGTTGCAATTTGTACTTGATCACCATATCCAACTAAAGCTTCACCAACTAATTCTTCATTTGTATAAGGTCCATACACTGCTGCAGTATCAAACATTGTAATACCTGCTTCAATAGCTGCATGTACAACCTTAATCATTTCTTTTGGATCTTTGGCAGGACCTCTATGATAATTCAATCCCATACACCCAAAACCTAATTCTGATGTTTCTAAATTCCCTAATTTTCTTTTTTTCATATTCTATCCTCCTAAATTTATTTTTAATATTTTTTATAACAAATCCAATATATTTGAAATTACCACATAAATTGCTAATTTCAATTTAATATAACATTTTTATAAAATTGTACTTTCCATATCAAAAATATTTGTTTTAACTACACACTAAAAACGATTAGGATCTAATTTGCGAATCACTTTTGCAGGATTTCCAGCAACAACTGTATTATCCTCTACATCACGTGTTACAACACTTCCGGCACCTACAATAGCATTCTTACCAATTGTTACTCCTGGTAAGATAATTGCATTTGCACCAATCCATGCATTTTCTTTAATATGAGTATCTTGCACTGTTAAAATAGAACGTTCATAAAAATCATGATTATTCGTTACAATAGACACTGACATAGCAATTTGAGCAAAATCTTCAATATAAACTTGTCCTGCACTCATACATTTAAAATATGGATTGATACTTACATTTTTGCCAATATGAATATTACTTGCAAGGTTCATATATAACGGATAACCGATATAACAGTTTTCTCCAATATCCCCCATAAACAATTCATTGATCAGTTGATTATACTCATCGGAAAAAGGTAATACATTTCTTAATTTAAACAAAATTAAATTTGTTCTTTCTGCTTCTAAATTTCTCTTTTCATCAGTTTTTCTTAAATCAATTTCTTTGACTTCCATTGTTTTCACTCCTTATATGATTAGTTATTTTTACTCTTTATGTGATGTATTTATAAGAATAACTAGCACCTCCTTTATACTATCGCTTCATTTTATATTGAATTTTCACAAATAATAAAATCTAAATGAATAATTCTCTTTACAACACTTGTTTTATACTTATAGCAAGAAACTACAAATTTAAAGATACAAAAAATTCAATATTTTCATCAACAAAACAAGATTTTTATTGATATTAAGTAAATGAAGATTTGATAGTAGATATACTGTACATAATGATAAACATGAAATAAGTTTTTGTGTTCATTGTTGTATCTACAAATCTAAAACCATATAAAACAAATGTCATATCTTATTGACAACTTCATTATAGCAATGTAAAAAAATAAATCTAATACTTTAATTATAATATGTTCTATGCTTTTTAGGCATATAGAATAACACAGTAGCTATAATATATCATGTAATAAAGTATTTATATAGACTTCTAATCAAATCATTTGTTCTTCATTTGATTCCAAAATATCAATGAAAAGAACAACTTATGTAACAGTTCTAGGCACGTTCCTAGAACTATTTTTTTATGGTTCCATAGCCTATAATGACATTGCTATTGACTGAATAAGTGTTTCTTCTTACTTCATCATTTGAATTTCCTTCTACTGTATAAACAATTCCATTTTCTGCTTTTTCAACCATACCTACATGATCACAGTGATTATCATTGTTCCAATCAAAGAAAATAATCATTCCTTCATTTGGTACAGTTCCTCGTGGTAACCATTGATTCTTTTCTTTAAACCAATTCATACCAACAGTAACATTTTCAAACTTAGGCATCGATCCATCTTGAAGCATACCACATTGCTCTGAACACCAACTCATAAAGATTGCACACCATTCTACTCGTGATGAATAGCCCCACCAAGACCAATAAGGAATACCGCCTTTATTACCTAACTGTGTTAAAGCAACATTGACTAACTGACTATTTCCTGTCCCAAGTTGTGCAAACTGATAATAACGCATGACATGAGGAACATATTCAGGATCACCATAACTGCTCCAGCCATGTTTTGCTGCTTGTTCTTCAGAGAATACTTGTGCGTTGCCTTGCGAATATCCTCCAAAGTTTTTAACTGCCCATTCGATATAGCCATTGCCATAATTATATCCCTGCCATGCTAAGGAAAGGTTTTCTATATCAAATGGATCTTTACACTTTGCTCGTTTTACACAGTCCGCAAAATTTTCAATTCCAACTTTGATTGAATACTCCGGATCAGTAATTCCATTTGGTACATTTGGATATTTTTTATTAAATGCACATTCCGATGACTGCATAGGATCATTTCCTTTGCCACCGGATTCCTGCATCATGATAGCTTGAATGGCATTGACATACAAAGGAATTTCAAATTCATCTGCATACTTTTGAATAAGAGGTGTATAGGCAATGACTTCTTGTGATAATTGAGCATAACCAGAAGATGAATTTCCTCTGCTCATAAAAATACCACCGACAAGTGCAATCACTAAAATAAACAAACAGGCAACACTGCCAATAGCCGATAAAAATAGATATACTTCTTTAGCACTTTCTATCATCTTCTTTAATGCGGAAGTTGTTGCTTTGCTTATCTTCTTTGCATAATTTGATGATTTCATGGCAACATGTTTCATAGTAGAAGCAGATTCTTTTGATTTCTTCATAGACTGTATTGCATATTGTTTGGCTGCATTTTTATTTTGAGAGGGTATCTTTACCGATACTTTTCTATCCCTCTTTGGTGCTTTGATAAATTGCTTAATTCCTCTGCTATCTGTTGTCTTAATATCTTTTTTATTTATTCGTCTAGTTTTGATAGTACGATTCTTTGTAAAAGCAGAATGTGTTTTATGCGTTTTGGCTTTAATTTGATAATCTTGATGCGAAATAGGTGAAGCAATTTCTTGATATTCTTTTTGCAATGTTTTTATCGCATTTTTTTCTTTTCTGTGATTACGATAGCGTTTTTCATTAACCCTCGCATTGATAACGATATTTTTTGTATATCGTGGTACTTTTTCACTTGTTTTATTCACTGCATAATCATGAGGTGTATGTTCTTTTTGCGAAGTATGTTCTTCATACTGTTCTTTTGATTTTATCGTTGCATGATGAATATGTTCAGATGCTACTTTTGCTTTATCGATCGTTTTGACATCTTTTAAAACTGTTCTTGTCTTAATATCTTTTGACATAATTATCTTTCTTCTCTTAACTGATTTTGATGTTCACGACAATACTCAGGATACTTTACTTTGACTGCCTCAAAATAAAAAATACAATCCTCTGATTGAAACAAATCATAAGGTGTACTTTCTACTGTATTTTCTAATGTAAAACCATTCCACAGATTAAAAGCAAGCAGTGTGGTACGCATAGAACCTGATGTTTGCCAATCTTGATGAAGTCCATCGAGTACAATCTTATCATTGTGAACATCATATAAATCTTGTATATGCTTTCTACAATCCTGACTAATACCCAGTGTATAGAATAAAGCTCGATGATAAGTATCGTTTTTTGAACACTGTGTCATCATGTTTTCATAAAACATTTTATGTTCTTTTGATTTAAACTGTATTTTCATGTTGTATTCCTCCTAAAAAATAGGGGAGAGCATAAGCTCTACCCACGTTCATGATTGAATTCTTTATGTGATGATTTGGCAGATGCCATATTTTTCTTGATTTCATGCAAGGATTGTTTTACAGAATGTTTTTCTTTGAACTCAGTTTCTCGTTTTTCTATCTTTTCAATTCCATGTTGTACTTTTTGAGATAAGCTTGTCATTTTATCCATGACATGAAACAAAGCATTTTGAATATGACTGATCATACCTTTGTTGCTATCTCTAGGATTTGCACTAAGAATTTGTTTTCCCATGATCACATGACCAATGTTTTTAAAATGATGATTGACCGCATGAATTTCATCACCCAACTTTGCAAGATGATCGATTTCTTTATCTGCTTGTTGATTGATATGATCAAAACTGTTTTTCATCGTTTGCAACATACCTTTGATATTTAACTTTTTCATTGTTGAAGTGAGAGCGTCTTTGCCTTTTTCTTTAAACTCTTTTAGTCCTTTATCAATGGTATTTTTAATATGGTGTTTCATATCAAGAAATGTATTTTTAGCTGACTTAACTTTATCGGTTATATTGTCCACTGCTCGTATTGCAGTTGCCTTGATCGTTTTACTTTGAATTGTATTGAGTTCATTTCTAACATCTTTTAATTCCTGTAAAACTTCATTGAATTGTTTTTCGGCACTATCTACATACTCAATAATAAATTCTAACTGTTTCTTTTCGTTGTTCATGCCATGATAATCAAGAAGTTCTAAGAACTCCTTGATATTTTCATATTCGGATAATGATTTATTTTCCATAGATTATTTCACTCCTTTGTTTTGATGATGGGTATCTGTTGGTTTGGTTGTCATTAACTGATAGAGCAGCGTGTCTTTTGGGAAACGATTGATAAATGGGACTAATGAACTTCCATATTTGATCAGTCCACAACCTGCATCGGCATTGGTAATATAAGACATCTGCTCATCAGATATATTTAACAGTTTCGCAAGTTTTTGACGGTCTTGTGGTGCTTGATTTAACATCACAACAAATTCACTGTTCGATAACATCGTACTTGCTAATACAGAATCTAATAAATACTCAACATTTTGTGTAATGGCTGTTGGATAGGCATTTCGTTTTCTAAATCTTCTCCATGCACTATTGAAGAATGCACCTGAATATTCATTTTCAAAAACAACATGAAATTCATCAATAAACAAGTGGGTACGAATACCTTTACGCCAGTTATCCGTTACACGATTGATCATCGCATCGGTAATGACCAATAATCCCATTGTCTTTAACTGCTTACCTAAGTCCACGATGTCATACACGATGATACGATTGTTCGTATCAACATTTGTTTTATGGGCAAACGCATTTAACGATCCGTTTGTAAATAATTCTAAAGATAAAGCCAAACTTTCTGCTTCCTTTTCCGGCTGTTCTAACAGTTTTTCTCTTAAAACACACAAAGTAGGAAGTTTTCCACCGTTTTGATAATCTTCATAAACATAAGCTACACAACGGTCGATGATGGATTTTTCTTTTGAGCCAAGTCCTTTTTTATCTAACTGCTCAAACAAAGATAATACAAATTCAGACTTGTCTACGATTGGATTTCCTCCATCGCCATAACCTTCAACCATATCCAAAGCATTGATATGATCATCACTACCAGCGGCAATATGAATTACTTCTCCACCTAATGCTTTTATTAAAGAACTGTACTCATTTTCGGGATCGCAAACCAAGATGTCATCATTGGTCGCAAGGGCTAAAAAAACGATTAGTTCTTTGGCACTGAATGATTTTCCAGCACCGGGAACACCAAGTAAAAAAGCCGACTGATTTAATAAATTTTCTTTATTGACCATGATCAAATTATGAGAAATCGCATTTTCACCGTAATAAATTCCATTCTTATCCATAATTTCCTGTACTCTAAAAGGACATAGCACCGCTAAACTTTCCGTTGTTAAAGTACGAAGGGCATGAATCTTTCTCACTCCGATTGGTAATGCCGTATTCAAACCGTCCATCTGTTGAAAGTGCAACGGTACGATTTGGCAAAGATGTTTTCGTGCTATCGTTTGTAGAGTTTCGGTATCCATATCGAGTTGTTTCTTGGTATCCGCAGTTAAAACAAAGGTTAAAACCGCAAACATCATTCTTTGATCTCTTGTGGTCAAATCATCTAAAAATTCTTTTGTTTCTTTTCTTTGTTGTTCTAAATCATAAGGAAGAACAGCACTGAAGTTATTATTTGCGTTTTGTCGTCTTTGCCAGTTTGTCGCATTTGTTTCTACACCTAATATGCGGTTTTCAACTTCTCGTACAGCTTCATCAGTTGGAATTGGGATCACATCAATGGACATCATCATATTGTGATTCATATCCGTTAGTTCCGCAATCATATTATCTTTGATATAACTAGCGTAATCTTTCAAAAATAACACACGTCCATAACGGTTTCCCATTTTAAAATGATCTTTTTTAAATTCAAAACTATCAGGACAGATATAATCTTTAAAATCATGTCCTCGTTTCATGAGCCTTGTTAAGTCCATTGTATAATTGACTTCTTCACCTAAACGGTAAAAATCATGTAAGATACGAAGTCGTTCAGTGGTATCTAGTGGGGTACATCTAGCACCCAATCGTGCAAAATGAGAAGTCAGGTCTGTTGTTACTCGACGAAAGTAAGTTTTTGCATCTTCATAACTCTTTTTAAATACGGATATAGTTACATACATTTCACGCACCATGCCATTTGTTCCCATCGCTTTATCTAGTAACATTTGATTATACTCTTTGCGATAAATATCAAAACGATCCTCTTTTAAAGGCAGTAAGATTTCTTTTTCAAAGTCTATCTGATTTAATCGTCTAAGGGTAATCGTAATCTTAGTTGTAGCACCACTATCAAATGAATTTAACAGCTCTGAATATTCCAAAAACATGGCTTCCTTGTCCTCACGAGAAGCGGTCGCATAGTTAATATCCGTAAATTTATAAGTCATAGAAAACTTATTTTTGCCTACTTTGAATATGCCATCTTTCCATATGGTTTCAATAGGGATAATATGTTGTACCTTTTTTGGTATTTTAAATTTTTCTTTTTCTTGTTTGTTAATTGAAGAAAGCGTCTTAATCATGTTTCAACTCCTCCTTGCGTTTTTCTTCTAAAAATGGCTGGATACATTCCCAATAATAATTATTGCTTTCAAATTTGATTTGTTTAGGGATCAGGACTTCTGACTTTAACCATACCCATATAAATTTTTCGGCAGTCATACCGTTATAGCTAATAAATCCAAGTGCCGCAAAAGGAGCAGCACTTAGAATACATAACCATGACAATGTTTCTAAACCAAAATAAGGTTTAAAGATAAAATAAAAACCTACGGCACATACGCAGGCTAATATTGAAAAAATAAATTGTCTTAAGGAAAGTCCAAAATACATGGACTCTGTATAATTTCGTATTTCTTTATTTACTTTTACTTCCATAAACTCCTCCATAATAAGAAAAGGAACTACCCTAGAGTAATTCCTTGATAAGTTTGTTGTTGATTTTTAATGAATCATTCCTACACTAGAAAATTAAATCTTACGCACATTGCATATTGTTATATAAAGAATCTTATCCTTTGGAATGGACGCAAACCCATCTATTCCCACAACAATATTAAGAAAACGATTTTTTGTATTTCTAAATTCATGAAATATCGTTTTGTTTTCTGGTAGATCTTCATTTTCCAAGGTTGTTAATATTTCGCCATTTACAAGATGAATATGAACATCATGATAAAATTCACCATATTTTATAAAGCCAAAATCTTCTATATTGACTTCATTTTTATCATTCTTCTTCATGATATAAACTCCTTTTCTAAATTATATTCCCATCATTTCTCTAACAACTCGATCGCTCATCTTCACTGCACCAACAAGCACAAGCATATTAAACGCAATTTCACCTATATAACTCCATACTTGCGTAATAGCTGCTGCACTTGTATCTACTACTGGTGGTGAGGTTGCAAATAAAGAAAAGATGATACACGCTAATACAACGATCGCACCTTCTAAACATACAGCAGTGTATGATTTTAAAAATGATTTTCCAACATTCTGCGTTGGCTCTCCAGCAAAGCTGGAAAGAGGAATCGGTGCGATTGCTGTATAAAGATACAAACGAAAAAAGCGTCCGTAAACGCTCATGATCATGACAAAACTTAATACTGTAATAAATAATCCACCAATGAGCGTTACTGCCCATAACGGAATACTATCAAAAAATCCTACATTTTCAATCGCACTTACCATTTCCTGTGGTAGCACTGTTTGTGTAGCACCACCAAAACCAGCAGCATTCATAATCGTTGATACAACGCCTTGCACAATATTGAATACTGCCATCATCAGTTCTAGTCCATAGGTTACGACTCCTTTAGCCAATACAAAACGAATAAATATTTTAAGGGTGTGTTCAGGCTTCTTTACTTCTGCAAAAGATCCACAAGTTTTCATCACACCAATCACGAAAAATAAAACCAGCAGTGCAAGTCCGATTGCCATCAATGCACCATTGATCTGTACGATAACGTCCCATATGCCACCGCCTTTAAAATTCTCAGGAGATTGCGTAATGATCTGCCATATTTCTGCTAGTTTTTCATTCCATGTATCTAGTGCATTTTGCAGGTTTTGTACAATCCAATTATCCGATTCCAATTTCATCATCTCCATTCTTTTTATCAAATGCAATATCACTTTGCACTTCATTTCCCCATGTGTCCCAACCTTCATATGTTTGACGAGCAAACAATTCAATGCGTGGCACATCACCGGTCAATTCAACAATACGGTTTCTTACTTCATTTGGTTTTTTGCTGTGTTCTTCAATATGAGATATGACAACTTGATGTACTCTTTTGGATACTCGCTTAGGGTGTCCTTTAGTCGCAAGCAAGCATATTTCTGCATTTGCTCTTGTCCAATAGCCCATGCCCCAAAATAAACCATCACTTTTTTTATTTTGCTTGATCCAAACAAAAGCAACTGTTTTATATTGAAATCCCCAAGCACGAATGACTTCAAAAGATTCTAAAAGAGTAGGGAAAGTTACCCATAAAAACAGCATACAGTCTTTCTCTGCAATCTCTTGAATGGGCAACTTTTTAATTTCATCAATCGACATCGTAGGGTAATGATGTTCTGCACTTCTTCCTAGTCCTTTTTTGGAATAGACATAATATTTCCAAGGTGGATCAGCATAAATGACTTGATATTTCTTTTGTTTTTCCACTTTCTTATCCACCTGTGATGATATTTAAGATTTCTTTTGCAAAGGTAATAATTACACCTCCTGCAAGTGTTAAAAACCCATTCGCCCTTTGGCTGGGATCGTGGCTCTTTAAAGAAAGACCAATTTGTACGATTCCAAAGCCTAATAAGATCATACCCACTGCACGAATCAATCCAAAGATAAAATCACTGAGATTATTGACTACGGTAAGTGGATCATCTGCTGCATAGACAGGTAATGCACCAAATGTCATGCAACAAACCAAAACTACATAAACAGTAAAAAGATATTTCATCTTTTTTGACATTTTTAAATGTTTCATTTTCATTAGTTCCTCCATATTTCTATTTTTTCATAAACAAAAAGTGGAGTTATCTTGTATATTCATACTTGCCAACTCCACCTGATAACGCAATTTTTTATAAAGAAGTTAATTGCTGTTTGATTGTCGATTTTGTATTTCTTCAATTTCTTCATCACTCAAAAGAATGTATGTTTCTTCTGTTTCTATTTCTTTTGCAGATGAAAGATCTTTTGTAAAAGTTATCGTTGCAACTGCTTCACTTACAACACCATGATGATATTCCTTTCCATGTCCATCTGGAGTCATATCAATATGAGGGTGTTTCATAATGTCATATTTTTTATCTATGATCGGTCGTTCGCCACGAATAAATAAAATTGCCAATTCATTATCCAACATACGCACTTCATCAGGCGTTAATAGTTCACGTCCTATATTTTGATAATTAGTTGAATAATTGCCACTATGTCCTGTACTTTTCCCATAGGTATTCGTATCAATCGTAGATTTTCCTAACAACTCAGATACATATTTATGGGTGCTTTGCTCGTTTCCCCCTAAATATAAAAACTCATCACAATTGCCGGCTATGCTTTCCCATTGTTTTTCAAACAATGCCTTTAACTGTGCCATATTTTGAAGAATGATGGATACGGATACTTCTCTTGAACGCATGACAGAAAGTATCTTATCAAAGTCATCAGGTAAGCTTACATTGGCAAATTCGTCCATAAGTAGATGAACATGAACAGGCAATGCACCTTGATAAACGGTATCTGCTAACCAAAACAACTGTTGAAACAGTTGGGTATATAGCATACTGATAAGAAAATTAAAGGAAGTATCGTTATCTGGAATAATCGCAAACAATGCGACTTTTCGTTCTCCTAAAGAAGTAAAATCAAGTTCATCGGTTGCGGTCAGTTTAGCGACTGCTTCAAGATTGAATTTTTCTAATCGAGCAGCAAGTGTGATTTGAATACTTTTTAAAGTTTTCGCTGAACCGGAATGATAGTCCTTATAATACTTTACTGCGATATGATCAGGATCTCGCATTTCCAAACGATAAAACAACTGATCTAGTGGAGATTGATAATAGTCATCATCTTCATGAACTTCTCCTGCACGAAGCATTTCCATAACCATCGGAAAATTTTGTTCATCTTCAGGTGCTTCATATTTAAGATAAAAGATCAATGATAACAGTAGCATACTCGCAGCTGTATCCCAAAACGGATCTTGGCTTTGCGAACCTTTGGGTGTTGTTGCTTTAAAGAGATTTGTTACTAATTTTTGTACGTCATTATCTGTTCTAAGATAAGCAAAGGGATTGTAACAGTATGATTTATCCATGTTGATTAAATCAAGAACACGAATTTCATATCCTAAATTTTCTAACATATAAGCAGTATCACGAGTGAGCTCACCTTTTGGATCTAGTACGACAAAAGAAGTGTTAGCTTGCAGTAAATTAGGCTTGGCATAAAATCTTGTCTTACCAGCACCAGAACCACCAACTATCATAGAAAGCAAATTTCTTCGATGTTTTCTGCTGTTGTAACTGACACGAACATTTTGGGTAAAGATTTTATCATCACTTGTCTTTGAACTGGCATATTTTTGATTGACCTTTTTCACCGATCCCCATTTTGCAGATCCATGTTCTTCTCCACGTCGGTAATTTTTCTTAGTGGAATAGTGTATGACAATCCCCATTGCATAAATTCCCAAAAAGAAAAGGATAGTGCGAGGACTATCCTTGACCCATTGAATTTGAAAAGGGTGATTAAGTGCAAATATGAGCTGTGAAAAGTTATTGGATAAACCGTCATAAAGATAAGGTGCAAATAACAATGCTAACCAAACAATAGGAATCACTCCAGCAAGAAAAAGAACAAGATATGTTTCATTCTTATCTTTCTTCACTGCAATCACGACCTTTGCATCGTTCTTTGGCTTCAATAACTTTCAATAATGCGTTATCAACAAGTTCTGTATCTTGTTCATTAGCAATAAGTTCATTTCGTTTATCGTTCAGTGAATTGAATATAGCACCATATTCAAACCGATTTAATCGAAGTGTATAGATAGGCTCTTTCATAACAAATACCTATCTTACTTCATGTGATTTTTCAACTGGTGCTTTTTGACGCTTTAAATCTTTATCTAGTTTTTGAGCAAGATCTTTGGCAGTTCTTTTAATCGTATAAAGTTCTTGCTTGATTTCATTGGGTTCCATATCTGGAAAAATAGAATTCATTTCACTAAAATGATAGGCTTTGGTATCAACACCATATTTTTTACAAAGCATATAAGATGATGCAAAAGCAGTAAGTGCATTGACATTTCTGTCATAATCAGGATTTCCTTGTGCAAGCAATGCATGGGATAGTTCCATCGTAACAACTTGAAAAATTGCAGTCCCATTTTCCATTCCTTGTCTTAAGTTGATCATGCCAATTTGTGGATCGTAGAGAGCGCCTTTGCCTTCTGGTAATTCAGCTGAACCAACTTGGTTAAATGGAATAGGGGAGTTTTTCGCAATCGCTGTAATCAGTTCATTGATGTCATAAGAATGATCTTGACGATTGATATATTTAGCGGTTGTTTGCGTAATATCATAAGTCTTTTTCGCATTATAGTACGTTCCTACACTGTTATCCTCTCTTGTATATTTTTCCCCCGGTTCCATAATGAGAATAGGATTTCCTAGTTCTTCTTTTTTTACAAAAAGATGTTTTTCTTTCCAATATTTCGGATCACCGATTTGGATTGCATCTGGTCGTTGCTGCATGATCAGTAAGACATTATTAGGTGTGTGCATAGGAAATTTTACCTGAGTATCTAAATAGGCTTGTAACTGTGTACCACTTGTCGCAATTTCTTTGGCTTTATTGTCTGCCATTTGATAGCATTTCTCACGATTTTCCTTGCTTTCTTTAATAAAATTCTCTTTTTCTTCTTCACGTTGTTTTGCAGCAGCCATAAAAATATCATCAAAATTACTCATATGTTATCTCTCCTTTGTTCTTTTCTTTTTGATTTTAGGTTGTTGATGTTTCGGTGGCATTTGTTTCTTGTTCACTTTCACATCGTCTTTGTCTTTGAGTGTCGTTTCTTTTTCTAATTCCTTTTTGATTTGTTTTAACTCAGCACGTACACTGGGCTTTTCTTGTTTGTCATTAGTACCCTCCACGACAGGATTGAAGATAGGCTCGGACGGACGGGATTTTGTCGTCTTTGCCACTTTGGGGTTTGCACTGTTTTCTTCTTTTTGCAGCGATGACAGTTCTTGTTCTTCCTTTTGAATCGTTTGTGGTGATTTACTCGGACGAACAATTTCCTGTTCTGCTTTTTGCTTTTTCGCAGCTCTTGTTTTTTCAATGTCTGTCTTAACTTGAGCCGTTTGACTGACATCGGATAATTTAAAGCGTTCAACAATACGATTGATACGTGATGAATCTTCGGTTTTTACCATAATATCCACCATGCCATCAAAGTGAGAACGTTGATTACGCACTGCATAATACAAGATTCCATACTTCTTGGCTTCTTTTTGAAAACTAGCAAGATCACTAGATTTTAAAGTAAACACTGATAAAGGTTTTCCTGTACTAATCAGGTTTTCTAATCTTGTCTTACCTTTGGTTTTCTTTTGATCTTTCATTACTGCATAGAGCATATTGGCAATTTCAAGTGCTGCTTTTCCACTTATTTTAGCCGCAACTTCCATTCCATTTAAAGAAATACGAATGACTTGATCAGCTGCTTCTCCGCCTGTGTTCATTGGCTTTTTTCTCCTTTCTCTTTGGTTGTTCATTTTGTTTGATAATTTCTATTTTTTCTTTGATCACTTGCGAACGATCGGCAATATCATCGCACAGTATCACCTCCTTTCGTAATGCTTCAATCTGTTTAGAAAGATCTGCAATCTCATGTTTCAACTCTTGCTTTTGTTCTTCAGTTAGTGTTTTTCTTCTTAAACGATAACGAAGATGTTTGCGAGTTGTCATAAGGTGTTGCATTTCTTCTTTCTTTTGCGATTGATATGAAAAAAGCTGCTCAGAAGTATCAATTTTATTGACACAAAGCAGCTTTGTTTCCTGACTGATATTTTCCATTTTCCGTATATCTTCTTTTAATAAGAAGTGCATTCTTGCAGGGGAAATGGAATTGTTTTTGGGTAAAATTCCTAACTTAAAACAGTAATAAAGATAGCGACCTCTCAGACCACCGATTTTTCTCTGTTTCGATAAATTGCCATGCAGTCTTAGTACATGGACAGATTTTTTCATACTTGGTGTTTTTCTTTGAGTAGGCAATGGATTGGCTAATATTCTTTGACAAATGGCTTGATAAGTGTATGCTTCACCAAAATGACGGGCAATTTTGATTCCTCTTTCTTTTCCAATAGGACGAACGGTAATGTCTTTTCCTTGTTTAATATAGTAGCCTTTTTCTCTGAGTTTATAGAAAAATTGTTTATCACTAATGGAAGTCGCAATCGCTTCATCTATATCATTTTTAATCATACCTCGTGCGGTAAGAACACTATCATTTTCTGCTTTCCATTCAGCATAATGTTTTGATTGTTTTCTTTTTGGATCTTCAATGACAGATAAATTGTATTCTTTGCATAATCGATCTGAAGTATCACGCATTTTTTGATAGGTAGCTTTACAATCGTTGTATCGGTATCCATCAATAAAAGAAACTGAATTTAAGACAAAATGATTATGCAAATGCTTTTCTTTATCTAAGTGTGTTGCGACAATTACTTGGAAACGATCTCCCCATAATTCATTGGCTAACCTTACACCAATTTCATGTGCCATTTCTGGAGTGATTTCATTCTCTGCGAAAGATTGATACCCATGAAATGCAACGATACCTTCGTTTTTCCCATAACGATTTTTTACTGCAAGCATTTCTTCTCTTGCAGTGTTTGGTGAACAATTCACACCACTGACAAATCGTTCTTGTAGGGTAGTGGAAGTGGTTGCTTCCTCTCTCATCGCATAATGGATAACATCATGCAGTCCTTGTTTTTCCTCTTGGGTTAAATTATCATTTTGATAAAAAGCAGGATTATCTGTCTTTTCAGGATTTTCTGCATAGATCAAAACTTTTCCTAACCAGCCTTTCACTTTCCAAATTGCAGTAGTAGCCATATCAATATTTTCTAGGCGTGATAACAGCGTTCGTAATATCTTTTACTGTTTTTTCAAACAGACGAACTGCTTTGTCATATTCCTGAACGTCAATCACATTTAAGCGATGTGCTTTCGATGCAATTTGATTTAAGTTATTACCAATCGCATGAAGTTCTTTCATCATACTAAAATAATCAGGCGATGGGGCATCGTTAGGAATGACACCATTGATCAGATGACGGATATAGGCTTCTTGAGATAAGCCAGATCTTTTGACCAATGCTTTTAAATGTTGTTGTTCTTTTTTATTCAGTCTAGTGATAACTGAAATGTTTCTTCTTCTCATTTTGTTTCCTCCATTGTTTCTTGATTTAAAAATTTTTTAACATCTTCATAACTATGAATTTCTATTTGAAATACATATTGAAAAAAGTCTTTTAAGTTAAGCAGTGTATAGTTTTCATAATTGATTGTTTTTAGTTTTTGAAATACTTGTATGTCTTTAAAATGTAAATCTGATAGATATTCACATTTCAAAAGATCAAACATATCTTCAAAAATATCTTTGTTCATCAAGGATCAACCTCGCTTTCTTTTGTGTGGCGTATTTAATTACCACAACACTATAAACATCATTCATCATGTCAATGCGTGAATAACGTAAAAAAGAGCCGAATATGGTTCCGGCTCATATAAATCAATTATTTTGTTATTTTTGAGTCAATAAATTTTACGGCTCACTTTTCGGCTCATTTTTTAGAATTAACATTTTATTGTATAGTTGCATAATATTTTCCATTAGATTTTATAAACATGACTTTTGATGGAAATAGATTTTCACCTAAATTAGCACATGCTACACAATCAAAAGCCCACTCAAATAATTCTTTAGGTATTCTATAACAGATTTTTTTTCCATTTTTATCGATCGTTATATTGGGTATTTTTTCTTTGAAGAAACCTACTGATAATACATTGTAAATAATAGGGTTTTCATCTATTTCCAACATAGGCTGTTTAGAAATATCAAAATAAACTTTAGCACCTCTTTGATTGAAATAAAATTCTTCATTATTCCGTTCTATTGGTTCAATGGGTAATTTAGAAGCTAAACGTAAATAATACTTATCTAATACTTGGCACATATATGAATTGAATCGTTCTCTATGATCTGAAATTTTTATTTTATTAAATTCTTCTAGAGTGTCATAATCACTAATGTAATAAATAAAATTTAGTACACAAAGTAATCCATCAGCATATATACCTACATAAGACTTGTAAAATGAATTGTTGATGTCTAATAAGACTTTTCTAAATTTCTTATATAACTCGAATTTTTCTTGATTTAATTCAAACCACCTACCATTTAAAAGTTTCTTGTTTAAAAATTCTGATTCATTGTTATATTTAATTGAATTATACATCGATACGGATAGTTTTGCTAATATACCCGCAAACATATCAGAAACTCTAATTCCAAAATTACTTTTCGAATCAATTTCTTGTACATTTTTGATACCGGTATTTTGTGCTGCACAAACCGTATTTCCATATTTTCCTTCTTTATCAAGGAATAGATGGTAATCTACAATGCCTTTTTCTGTTAAGTATAATATAAATCCTTGAAAAGCCATATCATAATTCCATTCCATTTTAAAGCTTTGGTTAATATCATTTAATAATAATATAATTTGAGAAAAAATTTGATTTTCTCTTTGTTTGAGAGATAAGTTTTTTTGATTTTCTTTAATACGGGTTGCATAAAATTTCACTAATGAATTTATTAAATCTTCAGTATTATCATACAAAGTATCAATAATTTCTTTAGGTTGGTATATCAAAATCGATTTAATTATAGAATATTTCATAGATTCTACATCAACAAAAATATTACTATGATAATCTTTAAAAATTTGGTTGATAATATATTCAATTTTACTTGTTATGGAAAAGCAAAAATAAATTTTATCATCAAAAAAATTAAAATAATCGTTAAGAAGTTGAAGGCTATCTTTTTTTAATGAAGCAAAACCATATGCAAAGTCTTTAGGTTTGAATGTTTTACTTTTTAATTCACCTTTAGATTTTCTACTATCATATTTGTTTTCAAATGCTTCGTATTTTTTTTTAAGCAAAGGATCATCATTCTCTTTCCCACCAACAATTGCAGTAAAAAAATTATCGTGATACTTTTGATCAAGTACTGTTGCTTTATTTATTTTTCTACTATGTTGAGATTCATCATAATAAAATTTAAAATTATCATTCATTTTATTAACTCCTTCACTTCTATCCATACTTTATAAAAAATCACTTAAAAAGAAATAATTAAGTGATTCTCTGCGTAATATTTTTCTATTTACTTAATATTCATCTTCTAAATCTATAATATCTGATACAACTAATTTATTTTTATCTTTTAATAAAGACAATCCTTTCTCTACATCAATAGTATAAGATGTTTCAGGGTGCTGCTTATATCCTTTGCAACCAAAAAACAATTTACCATTATGATTGTTCGTTCTTAATGTTATTTCATTTCCGCAAATTGGACAAGTAAGATTTTGATATTCTAAAAATGATTCTGTCATTTGATTTACAGCTAATAAAATTGCGGTTACTTTATTAGCACCATTTTCATAAAGTGTTCTTATTGCTTCTGCTATTGTTGATCCCGTTGAGTAAACATCATCTATAATGATTATATTTTTTCCTTGAACATTGAGTGCAACACTAAAAGCATCTTTTACAGTTTCTTTACGCATGAATAAATCGTTTCCTTTTTGGGAAAAATCTTTATGACAAATTAAAACATTCTGTAACTTTATTTGATCTTTGGAATTTCTTTCTAATCGTAAATTAGCAAATCTATCAAATCTATTTGTCGCTATATCATTTGGCTTTAAAGGAATATAAGTCAAAATATCAACAGGTTCACACCTTCTTATAAAATAGATTGCTGAATCGAAAAACAAATCAACAGCTTTAGTATATTGATGTTTAAAATTCAAAACAACATGAGATAAAGGATCATTAAATAAATATTGATGGCGATCAGAATAATATCTGCCACCAAAGAAAAAATCAACCTCTCTTATTGTTCCATCATTTAATGAAATTTCACTTTTACATTTGAGTAATGACATTTTTATACGGGCTTCTCCATATGTTGCATATACTTCAGCACCATAACCCACTGTACCATTTTGCAATACTGAGGGTAACAAGTCTACTACACAATCTGTAAAATCAGGTGTGAATTTAAGAAAATCTTTTTTTAAATCACCTGTTAAAACAGTTCCAATATGATTTTGCATCATTTCCTTTAAAAAAATTGGATTGTTGCTAATAGAAATGATAGATGTGGAATTACATTTTGATTTTAATAATATTTCCTGCAACATAACTGTTATATCAAAATAAGTTATAACTTCTTGTTCATAATAATTTGGAGTATCAATGTGTTTAACAAAAAATAATTGAACATTAGGTAAGTATTGGTTATAAGGAAATAATAAATAATCTTTATCCAAAGAATCTGTATCTAAAATAACAACTTTAATATTTTTTGGATCAGTCCATTTCCACATTGCTTACTTCCTCCATATCGTTACTATTAAATAAATTTAAAAGTAATTCGTTTTTATTCAAAATTTCAAGAACTTCTTTTAATGTTTTAAAGGCATGGGCTCCTTTACTGACATATTTTTTTGGCCATTGTATCAAAGGATTATCAATCGCTGATTGCGGAATTAAAACATCTCGTCCTTGTTTCAATGCATAATCAGCTTGTTTCAACGCACCACTTGTTTCGCCTGCTTCCATTATAATAGTTGCTAGTGAAATACCACTCATAACTCCATTACGAGTTGGGAAGTTCCATCTATTAACAGCATTACATGGTGGAAATTGAGAAACAACCAATCCTTTCTGTTCAATTTGAATTTGCAATTCTTTATTTTCTTTTGGGTAATATTGATTGATTGGTGTTCCAATTACTGCTATTGTTCTTCCACCGTTATTTAATGCTGCACTATGAGTAGCAGTATCAATTCCTTTTGCAAGTCCTGCATTCACAACAATGTTTCTTTTAATAAGAGATTTTACAATACGCTCTGTTTTTTCCATCGAGTCATTGGACGCATTTCTACTACCGACAACACACACTGATTTTTCTTCTAATAAATGCACATTTCCTTTTAAAAACAAAAAAGGAGGTGCTTCTTTTGTTGTTGCTAAAAGTTTAGAGTAAACGTCATCACCTTTTTTTACTAAGATAACATCATCACTCAAATTAGCAAAACTATCTTTTACCATTACATAACGACTATAAAAGTTTTTTTCTGTTATATTTAATAAAGAAGATAGCAAAGGAATATTTTTTTTCAATCCCTTACGAAAATGAAAATCATGTGATGCTTCAATTTGTTTAATAAATTCGCAAGTTCTTTTATCATTGTTATTGAAGTATTGCTGAATCGTATAATATAAAATTGCATCTCTTACATAAGGAATATTTATATCAAACATTCCATTAGTAGTTTCATTGTGGATATTTGATACATTTGTAATTTTACGTTCTTCAAGATCACTCTTTAAAAATAACATAACAGACTTACTTTTTTTAATTGGCACAATTCTTTTGTCATGTACTAATTGATTTAATCTTTGCGTTGAAATGTTTAGATACTCTGCCGCTTCGCTTGAAGTATAAACATCTTTCATCAATTCTACAATATCCTGTCTGTTCATTTTCCTCATCTCCTTGTATTATATATTTTACACTTACTATTGATGATTATCAAGAGTAATCATATATGTTGTTATTCAAATCATGGTACAAAGTTATCAGAAATGTTCTAATTGATATTGTATAAAAAACTTTTATGACTTACAAAAGTATGACCTTTTAAAAAGTAAAATATAAGGGAAAGGGTACTAGGGATTATCCCTAGAAAAAGGATATGAGTAGCCTTGTGGCTATCCGTATCCAGTGCTTGCTGGTATAGTGTATAGCACAATCCCTCTACTTGAATGTAAGGGCATGTGCATATGACCATCTCAAAAAGAAATCAGCTTGTTTCACTTTTTTCAAAGAAGTGAAGTGTACTGTTTTGCAGTTTTTCATATTGATTTTTTAATGAATAAAGTTCTTTTAACTGCGTTGTTATCTCTGACAATTCTTCATCAAGTTGATTTCGTTTGTTTATTTTTTGCTCTTTCAATACTTCCAATTTTTTAATTTCTTTTTCTATTTTCTTTATCATTGTAGCACCTCATATCATCTTTCTTTCATCATTCTTTGTTGATTTTTCAATTGAATTTGTTTTCCTAATCGCACGATCAACTCATCATTTACATCTTTTCCATAACGAGAAATACAATCTTTTATATCCATGTACCATAATTTTTTCTGAATATTTTTCGCAGAAAGCCGTCCTGCTTTATCATTATCAAGATGAAGTACAAGGCTCTTTATTTCTGGAAAATCTTCAAGATACTGTGTTAAGGCAACCGGTAATTTTAAATCCTCTGTTGTATCTTTTCGTGGAATCGCAACCCCACCTAATGACAAAAGATGAACACTTCGATAATCCTTTCCATTCATTTTTAATAAAGTTGCGTAAGATAAAGTATCAATGGCTGACTCAAAAATATGCAACTTTTTTGATAAAATAGGTGGTTGAATAGAGAAACAAAACCGTTTATCACTGCCATAGATATCGCCTTTAAAATCATTTTCAACACTTCGTATATTGGCATACTTTGGGATATGATTTTGTTTATCGTAGCCAATAAAAGTTACATGTGTATATATGATTTTAGTATTTGGATTGATATATTTACTTTCATAAATGACATGATTTTTGATACAGGCTTGAATGATTTCTTCATCAATTCCACGTTCTATAAGATAACAAATTGCTTTATCATTGGTAGAAGATGGAGTAGGAAGGTGAAGTTTTTTATTTTCTTCCTTTGCTGAATAGGCAACATAAACAGGTTCTTTTGCTTTTGTTTTTTGTAATAAAATCTCAGCTGCATCTAAAAAAGAGTAGTTATCCACCTTCATTAAAAAGTCCAATGCACTGCGTCCTCCGATGCCCATTGACTGCCAATGCCATAAGCCATTTGAAATATGCAAGCTCTCATGGTCTTTAATGCAATAGGTATCGTGTGATATTTTCTTTAATCGATCGGGTTGATAATTGCTTAAATAGGTCAATAGATCTATCTTTTTTATTTCTGCTAAATCCTTTGGTTTGATATGTTTTATCATAAACACCTCCATAAAATTGAAAAATCACAAATGTTTTTTCACTTGTGATCTTTCGTTTATTGTTCTTCTGTTTTTTGAAACATTGATTCTTTTTCATTTTTAAATTCATGAAATATGCTTTGCAATATCGTTGTATCATGACAACCCAGCAAATAAATGACTGCATTTTCTAAAGTATACAGGTAATTTTCTAATCCCATATACCTAATAAATAATTTGTGTTCTTCTTCAGTTAGATAGATACTATCTTCATTGATAAGGAAATTTTTGATTGCAGTGTGTTCTAAGATCTCATTCATTTCTTGTTCGGTTTCTACATATTTTTTTGAATGCTTTCTTAAAAAAGTTACGCAGTCATTGTCAAAATGTTCTAGTCTAGTACAAAGATAGGCAAGCAGTTGATCATAATTTTCCATGATACCATTCCTCCTTGCCATCATTATAAAAAGATATTTTGATAGAAACAAATGTGCGATAGACACTCATTTATCGTGCTAATGCTCTTTCTGTAATCTTTTCTTTTGCTGGATCGATCTCTGTATCATCTATAATATCAGGATCTTTTTCATCTAATTTTAATTCCATCGTTAATTGTGCCAAGCGTTTTGTTTTTTCATTTAATTCATTTTCATAAATAAAAGGTTTCTCAAATTCAATTTTTGAAGTTTTTAATTCATTCGTTAAGCGTTGGAGTTCATGCTCAGCTTCAACTAATCTTTTATCAAGATTTTTCAAAGCATTATTCATACGAGAGAAATTTCCTAGTTTATCTGTTCCTAAAGTAATCGTTGTACTAGACTTGTTTTTTATCGTCAAACAACATTCCTTTGCTAACATAGAAAAATGAGTGTAGAGTGAAAAATCACGATATTTTCCAATATAAACAAGGTTTTCCGTTGGATTTTGTCGTGCTAGTTCAATGAGCATGGTGCCTGCTTCTGCTTTATCTTTATACGAAACACCGTCCAACTCGATTCCGATAAACTCATCATTTTCTGATAATTGATTCTGATTTTTCAAGATAATATCTTCTTTTAATCTTGAAATTTCTTCTTGTATTCGAGTCATTTCACGAGGCAATCTTTTCAAAATATTATCTTGTAATTCATATTTTTGATTCAGATAATTAGATTTCAAATCATTGAGCTTATTGACTTCTATATCTAAATTACATCGTTCCATAATTTTAGGATCACCGCAAGCGATCGCTTTGATTTCGGCATAACGCATGGACATATCATCAACTTCGTCCATCGAACGCTGCACAACTCTCCCTGTAATGACTTGTGAAATAAAGGATTGTTTCTTTTCTATCGTTTGAAACATATAAGCATCAAAGGTTCCTTCGGTAACATATCGAATGATATTGACTTCGGGATTGATGTTTCCTTGACGAATTGCACGACCAGAGCGTTGCTCTAAATCTCGTGGACGCCAAGGGCAATCAAGATCATGAAGTGAAATAATTCTATCTTGCATATTAGAACCTGCACCCATTTTGCTTGTCGATCCAATCAAAATTCGCACCTTTCCAGAGCGTACATTCGCAAACAATTCTTTTCGTAAAACTTCATTATTGTTTGTATCATGAATGAATGCTATCTCATGACTTGGAATACCACGCTTTACAAGTTTACGTTTTATATCCTCATATACACTTGTAAATGTCGGCTCTGTTTCGTTAGTAATGCTTTCTTCATTGATATTTTTTGAACTGTTTTTTGGAGTAGACATATCACAAAAAATCAGTTGAGTAGAAAGATTTTCTTTCGTATCTTTCCAAGTTTCATACACATTATTGACACAAGCCATTACTTTGCTCTCTTTATTTTCTGGTAATAAGGTATTGATCAATCGTTGCTCAAGGGCTAGTTTCTTTCCATCAGAAGTGTCGGGTAGGATACCGGCGAGGTAGCAATAGCTCCTTTTCCGTTATCCCCCCT
>ENA-UOIZ01001040-UOIZ01001040.1-human-gut-metagenome-genome-assembly--contig:-P88-NODE-1040-length-25075-cov-8.726859_pt1 | contig 25075 bp, 17 predicted proteins | sample MGYA00242336_ERZ723883 | MGnify/ENA metagenome assembly ERZ723883 | reverse complement strand
AGAGCAGCGTCCTTTTAAGTCGTGGGTTGTGGGTTCGAATCCCACGGGGGGCACATGCGAAAAGCCTCGGAAGTCAATGTTTTCAACGGTTTCCGAGGCATTCTTGTTTCTGCAGCCTAATGGATCAAAGGCCGCAGCCCAGCATTTACCCGATACATTCACTGCTATAGGCATCACAGACTCGGCATCATTTCACGACCGTCCGCAACGCATCTTGCGCCCATCAAACAGCATTAGAGACAGTTTCGACATGCGCTCAGACGCGAATTCCGTAGTTTGAGGTACACTGGAGTACATTCGAACAAACGTTCGTATTTTGGGGAATTCTGGGGAATTCCCCACTATATACAGTGAGGAACCTCACGACACACCACTACCGGTAGTGTGTATGCTAGATAGTGGCTTGCGTAAGCGAGCATAACCGAAGAACGTGGCCGACACGGCTTTCGCAAACGACGGAAGCCATTTGCATAGGGAGGAAATCGAATGACCGTGACCGTCTTCACCAATCCGAGCAACCCGCAATGCGAAGCCACCGAACAAGAGCTTGCAAAGCTGGGCGTGCGTTACGACACCGTCGATCTGACGAAGAACCCGTCCACCTTTGAACAGATCAAAAACGCCGGTTTCAAGCAGATTCCGGTCGTCATCTCACCGAATTCCTCATGGAGTGGACATAGGCCGGATCTGATCCGCCAGCTCGCACAAAGCTTCGCCGCATAGCCCAGCCCAGCCAGCCCGCTACATGCGACCGGCAGTAGACGGGTCGAGCGTCATGGTCTGGAACCGATTGGCCATGAAGTCGTCGTCGAAATACGTGGCGAAGAATTGCGAAACAGGCGAATTCTGCGCAATACCCGCCATACGCGAATACCAGGAATCCAGCGCCATCAACGTCATCACGCCGTCAACGAAAATCAGCGCGAAACACACCGCCGTCAACGTATAGCGAATCTTCCACGGAATACGCTGAATCATCGCAAGCAAATGCGGCAGAATCAGCTTCACCCACACCAAGCCGAGGATTCCCCAGAAAAACATGTATTTGCCGGACGTGCGCCCATCAATCGACAGCCATTGACCCGTGTAATCCCACGCACGAATACCGAACGCAACCTCCATGAACCAGCTGGTGAAATATTCAAACGCGCCGCCAATCACCGCACTCGCGCAGAAAATCAGCATCCAATTCGACCGCCACAAGTGGTTGAGCAACACCGTCAGGATCACCGCGCCGAAACCGTAGATAGGTGAGAACGGCCCCCACAAAAAACCGGCGCGATCCTGCCATTCGCCAAACAGCACATAGTGGTACAGCGTCTCCAGTACCAGACCAAACACGCAACCGACCACAAACAGCCAGAACAAGTTGAAGAAATCCAACGAAATGTAGCCTTTGCCAGTCAGATCACGGCCGGCCATACCCTTCGAAACAGCCGTCTCATACTCGCTGCGCGCATCCAAACGACGAAGCGCGAACTGCAAACGACGCTCCTCGCGCAGCGACGGATCAGCCGTAATATGCAACGCAACCAATACAAGCAGCTGCACGACCGGACCGATCAGATTCACGCCCAAACCCTGCAACGCCAACGACAATAGGCCTTCCGCAAGCGTGAGCGGAATCATCAAATACGTCCATTGCGCGATATGCCGACGCTTATTGAGAATCAGCAGCACGCCGAAAACCGCAAGGCATGCGGTGGAGACCAGCAGCACCACAGCATGAATAAACGACAGAATAGTGGTAAGATTCAGCGCGCCAAACGCCAGTTTGCCGGAAAGCGCGGCTTGGACCGCATACAGGCAGGAAACCACGATGATCGGTAACGTCACCACGCCTTCGATCAACATGACGATGCCGTAAATGCGTGCAATCAGCGGGAGCCGGCGGTCAGCCGGATTGCCGTTATCTTCCGCCGATTTTGATTGCGCAATGATGCCGGCCTCTTCGATCGCTGCGATTTCGGTTTCGTCGGCGATGGCCGCGCTCACTTCTTCGGTTTTGCCCATACTATTCGTCCTTCCCTGCACAACGCTACCAAAACCCAATCGCAGTGCGCTACACGAGAGGATTGTTTGTGCGCAACCCGCACAACCTGCGATTTCTGTCTGCACAAGTCACATGTCATCTCGCAATCACAAGATGCGCAGACAGCAGACTCGACTTGCGCATGCACAGAATGCAAGTTGCGCGGTCGCCAACAGCAAGATTCACAGTCCTGTCGCGATTTGTCGTGTTTATTTCAGTCATGGGCGGAGCGTATTTACGCCTGTGCCCAAATTTGTCCGAGAGCGAGTATTACGATACGGGAGGCGTAGCGCTACGGATAACGTATCGCTACACGCAAACACGGTCGAACATCCATTGGGCTGGGGAGACAATGCGCAACGTACTGCAGATTCTACGTCGTGACCTCAAACGACTCATCACCGTACCTGCCGCCTGGGTCATCATGATCGGTATAACCATCATTCCGCCGCTGTACGCATGGTTCAACATCTACGGATTCTGGAATCCGTACGGCAACACCCAAGGCATCAAAGTTGCCGTGGCCAACGTCGACAAAGGCACCGACAACGCCCTGCTCGGCACAATGAACCTCGGCGACCAGATCGAAGACACGCTGAAAGACAACGACCAGCTTGGCTGGGAGTTCATGGGCAAGGCCGAAGCGATGGAAGCGGTACAGTCCGGCGACTGCTATGCGGCGATCATCATCCCCTCCAATTTCAGCGAGGATCTCGCCAACGTCGTGACCGGCAGCAAGAACCGGCCGACGCTGGAATACTATGTCAACGAAAAATCGAGCCCGATCTCCCCGAAAATCACCGATCAAGGCGCGACCACCGTTGACCGTACCGTCAACAACACCTTCGTCTCCACTGTCAGCGAAGTACTCACTAAAGCTGTGAACTCCGCTAATAGCACCATCAACGGCAAAACCAACTCCTTCGTCAACGAAACCACAGCAGAACTCGACAAAACCCAGAAGAACGTAAACCTCATCCGCTCCACCATCGAAGATCTTGACGCACAGCTCGCCAACGTGCCGCAACAAACGCAATCCGCACGTCAGGCAATGAACGACGTGCAACTGGCCGCAGCAAGCGCCGGCAAGGGCCTAGCGAACACCGCCACCGCTATCGGCACCGCACAAAACGGCCTCAATACCTTCACTTCCAATGCCAACACCGCTTTGGAGAACGGTTCCGGTCTGATTTCGCAGGCCGCTAGCGACACCACCACCAGCATCAACAAGGTGACCACGGCCGTCTCTTCCGCGAGCGGTGCCGCGCAGCAGGCCGTCAGCAACATGCAAAGCGTGACCGACAGCAACGCCCAGCTCATCGAGAAGCTCAAGAACGTCAGCGACAACACGCAGTACCAAGACATCATCAAGAAGCTTGAAGACACCAACAACACGGCCGCTGGCACGCTCAACGACCTTAAAACGTTGAGCGAGAACACGCAATCCACGTCCGACAGCGTGTCCAAACTCGCCACCGACTTCAACACCAGCACGCAAAATTCGCTGAAAAGCATGGGAGATGCCCGCAACACGTTGAATTCCGGCGCGCTCCCCCAGCTCAACTCAGGCCTGAGCTCGCTCGCCATGACCGCAGGAACGCTGTCTGGCACCGTGACCAGCCAAAGCACCATCGTCACCCAAACCTCCGCCGTGCTCGGCCAGCTCGACCAAGTAACAAACGACACACGCACCACCCTGCAGAACACCAACAAGCAGCTTGAACAGGTAGAGAACAAGCTCATCACCGTCAGCACCGACCTGAAGGCACTCGGCAGTGTCGACATGCTGAAAAACCTGACCGGCGGCAGCTCCCTCGACACAGAGAAAATCGCCTCGTTCATGCAGTCCCCCACCGTGATCGACACGAAGAACGTGTACCCGATAAACTCCTACGGTTCCGGCATGGCTCCGCTCATGACCAATCTGGCCCTGTGGGTGGGCGCGTTCGCCTTCGTGGTGATCTTCAAGGTGGAGGTCGACGACGAAGACCTCGAAGACCTCGACCTGACCGCTTCCGAAAAGTATTTCGCCCGCTACATGCTGCTCGGCATCATGGGCGCGGCCCAAGGCACGATCACCACCATCGGCGACCTGCTGCTTGGCGTGCAGACCGTGAACGCACCGCTGTTCGTACTTACCGGCGCCATCACATCGCTGGTGTATCTGAGCATCACATTCGCACTATCGACCACGTTCATGCATATCGGCAAGGGATTGTGCGTCGCGTTGATTATCGTGCAGATTCCGGGCGCTTCTGGCCTGTATCCGATTGAGATGATGCCGAAATTCTTCCGCATGGTCTACCCGTTCGTGCCATTCAGTTATTCGATTGACGCGTTCCGCGAGACGATTGCTGGCTTCTACGATGGGCATTGGCTCAAGTCGATTGGCACGCTGCTGCTGTTCGCCGTGGCCGCGTTCTTCATTGGACTTGCGATTCGCCCGCTGCTGGTCAATCTCAACCGCCTGTTCGCCCGTCAGATCAAGGAAAGCGACATGATCATCGGCGAGGAAGTGCAGCTTCCGGAACGCGGATACAACGTGTCCCAAGCCATTCAGGTGCTTGCCGACAAGGGCGGCTACCGTGAGGCGATCGAGGAACGCGCAAGCCGTTTCGCCGAACTGTATCCGAAGCTCAAGCGTGGCGCGCTCATCGCCGGTTTCATTGTGCCGGTGATTCTGGTGCTGATCTTCTCCTTCACCAACGGCGAGAAGAGCGTGGTGCTTGCCACGTGGATTATTTGGGTGCTGCTCATCATCGGATTCCTGATGGTCATCGAATACATGCGTTTCGGCCTGCAACGCCAGGTGGAACTCGGCAGCCTCAGCGACGAAGCGATTCGCGAACAGCTGGTGGAGCGCCAAGCTGCGAGGCTGCGCCGCAAGAAGCGCGCGCAACAAATCAGGCGAGACAAGCTGATGCGCAAGACACAACGAAGAAAACACGAAACCAACCAGGCGATCGCCAACGTCGCAAGCACCAGCCAAGCCGATGCCGACGGCATCGCAACACTGGTACAGTCCATGAACGCGGCCGGCAACACCGACACAGCGAGCAGCACCAATCCCAACGGTAACAGCGAAAGGAGTAACGCATGAAAAACATCTGGAAACTGTTCGTCGGCGACGTTCGACGCCTGACCAGCAACATCGTCTCCATCATCATCGTTACCGGACTGATGGTGATTCCAGGTCTGTTCTCTTGGTTCAACATCAGCGCAAGCTGGGATCCGTTCGCCAACACCGGCAATCTGAAATTCGCCGTCGCCAACGACGATGAAGGCTACAAGTCCGACCTCATTCCAGTGAAGATCAGCATCGGCGACCAGGTGGTCAACACCTTGCGCGCCAACGACCAGATGGACTGGACCTTCACCACCAAAAAAGAGGCCATCGACGGCACCAAATCCGGCAAATACTATGCGGCAGTGGTGATTCCGAAGGATTTCAGCACCCGCATGATGACGTTCTTCACCGCGGACGGCGACCATGCCACACTCACCTATTACAACAACGAGAAGAAGAACGCACTCGCCCCGAAGATCACCGGCCAGGGAGCCGACACCGTGGCAGCGCAGATCAACGAAATGTTCTCCGCAACGTTGACGAGCACCGCGCTCAACATCGCCTCGCAGCTGGCCGATGAGCTTGACAAACCGAAATCGCAGGCCACACTCACCAACTTCAGCAACAATATGAACAACTTCGCGAACACGCTGAACGACACGTCATCCGCGTTGACCACGTTCAGCTCGCTGACGTTGAGCGCGCAGAACCTGCTCGACAGCTCCAACAGCCTGCTTTCCAACGTGAGCGGCAGCGCGAAGAACGCCGTCAACGAGCTCAAACAGTCGAAGAACGGCATCAACGATCTGACCGGAGCCGTCAAAACCAGCACGAATGCGCTCAGCACCGCGTTGAGCAGCTCGTCGAACAGCTTCGGCGCTGTCTCCACCGATATTGACAGCGTATTCAACAATGCGGGCACCCAAGCCGGCAATACGGCCACCGCCCTGCGCAATCAGGCTGCGAACGTATCCAAGCAGGCGCAAGGCTATCAGAACATCTACGATGCCCTCGACGAGCTCAGCAACAACAATCTGGTGCCGGAAGTCGCGAAAATCGCCATCAATCATCTCAAAACCAACGTGGGCGCGACCATTACGCAACTCAACGATCTAGCGAACTCACTCAACACCAGCGCCGACAATATCGACGCGAAAGTGAGCGACACCACAGCCGACCGCGAGCGCGTGAGCCAGCTTGCCCAGCAGGCGAAGGCCTCCATCGACGGCATCAAAACCGATTTCGACAGCCAGCTCAAGCCGCAGCTCAACGACATTTCCGATTCGATCAGCAGCACGGCCACCGCACTGAGCAGCACGGCCACCGATCTGAAGGGCGCGTTGGGAGATCTCAACAGCACCACGAAGTCGGCAGGCAAGCAGCTGACCAATATTCGCACGGTGTTGGATTCCACCGCCGAAAGCCTCACTAAGGCGAGCACCGCGCTGTCTTCGTTCAATGGCACGCTTTCCGACGCGCTGAACAGCGGCAATATGGACACCGTCAAGGACGTGCTCGGCAACAACACCGATTCGCTGGCGGCGGCTCTTGCAGCTCCCGTCCAGGTGAAGCGCACGGCTGTGTTCCCTGTGGAGAATTTCGGCTCGCAATTGGCTCCGTTCTACACGATTCTGCCGTTGTTCGTGGGATCGCTGCTTATGGCCGTAACACTCAAGACCACGGTGTCGCGCAAGAATCGTGAGGAGCTCGACAATCCGAAGCCGCATCAGCTGTTCCTCGGCCATTATGGCGTGTTCGCCGTGATCGCACTGTTGCAGAGCACGTTCTCGCTGGGCGGCGGCCTGCTGTTCCTGCACATTCAGGCGGTGCACCCGTGGCTGTTCATGTTGACCGGCTGGGTGGCCTCCCTCGTGTTCTCGTTCTTCACCTACACGATGGTGGCGAGCTTCGGCAACGTGGGCAAGGCCATTGGCGTGCTGACGCTGGTGTTGCAGATTTCCGGCGCGAACGGCGCGTATCCGCTTGCCGTGCTGCCGAAGATCATCGGCGATATCAGTCCGTTCCTGCCGGCCACGCATGCGATTACGGCATTGCGTGCGGCCATTGCCGGTATTTACAACAATGATTATTGGCATGCGATCGGTTCGCTGTTGCTGTTCCTGATTCCGCTGCTGCTGATTGGCTTGCTGCTGCGTATTCCGCTGGTCAAATTCAATAAGTGGTATGTGGCGAAGGTGGAAAGCACCAAGGTGGTCGCATGATTACCGGAGTGCATGAGGCGGTTTCCGATGTGGTTTCCGACGCGGTCAGTGACGTGCATGAGGCCGTTCGCAAGGCGCAGAGCCGCCGCGAGCAGCTTCGCGAGCAGACCGATCATAAGATTATGAAGGCCACGCTTGCGATTGTGATTTCCGATGGTGTCGGTGCGGTGACCATTGAAGAGGTCGCCCGTCGTTCCGGTGTTGCGAAAACCACGATTTACCGTCGCTATAAGAATGCGGACGATCTGTTGCGCCGCGTTCAGTTGGAAGTTGCGGGATTGCCGGATTTCAGCGATGTCGAGTTGTCGAAAAACGGTCTGCTGACGATACTGCAACGCATTCAGGGCTGTTTTTTCGACAGTGAGCTTGGTTTGAAAGCCGTCGGTGTGGTGCTTTCTTCCGATAATCCTTCGTTGAATGCGATTGCCGATCAAGTGCTCGTTCCCGCGGAAAAGCGTTTTTCTGAGTTTGTTGAGCGCGGCATGAAGGCCGGAGTGTTCCGTAATGGATTGGATCCGCAATTCCTGTTCAGCACGATACTCGGCTCCATGCTCGCCTGTAAGGCGTTGCATGGCGACGCGAGTATTCCTTGGCCTGAGAACATGACGGCTGTTCTGTGGCCCGTTATGGCCGCCTGAAAGGCATTGCAGAGCAGAGTTGCACGTAGTAGTATCTGAAACTCATGAGCGTCCCCGCTACGGCCTTTAATCACTCTTTGAGTGAGGCTGTAGCTGAGGCGCTCATTGTACGTTTGCAGACTTTTCGCCGCTACTGGGCCTACTGGATCGACGCTTCCTGACGGGCCACGTCCAACGCCTTGTTGAACGCTTCCGACGTCCAGCTGGCACCGGCCACCTTGTCTACCTTGAGATCTTTGAGCGGCTTGCCGTCCACCACGCCGTTGATGGCTTCGGCGAACGCATTCTGGTGCTTTTTGGAGATGGACGTGAACGGATGCCCGATAACCTCCACATTGGTGACGGTCTGATCTTTGACCGTCACATGCACGTCGATGGTGTCTTCGCCCACCGGCCCGTACTGGCCGTTGATCGAGTAGGTACCGTCGGCGTAGTTGCCGGTGTCTTGCTTGTCGGATGTAGTGCTGTTCGGATCGTCGGCATGGTTTTTGACGTCCGTATCCGCAGAATCGCCGGAGTCGGTGGCGCTACCGCTGTTCTTCGAATTTTCTTCCTGCGATTGCACGCTTTCGCCGGAATTTCCGGCATATTCATCGTCCATCGGTGTCGCCGTGGGTTCGCCGCATGCCGACAGCAGCGCAAGGCTTGCCGCAGACAGTGCGATCACTTTGATCGCATTCGATGATTCGTTGCTCATGTTCGCTCCGTACGATTCGTCAGTGCTATGGCTTGGATTATTCGGCTGATTTCAGCTTATTCCTCACCGCCGGTTTTCGCGGCTTTGGTCGGATCGGCGAAGCTGATGGCCGTCTCGCCGTTCTGTGCGCCTTCCGTAGTGGAACCGGTGTATGCCGGCTTGCCGCCCGCCTGCTCATAGACCTTCCGTGCGGCCTCATCATTCCACTTCTCGCCGACGAGCACGCCATGGTTGAGCATGATCTCGCGCTGGGCGCAGGATGCGACGAGCGCATCATGGGTCACAACGATGATGGTAGTGCCCTGCTCGTGCAGCTGACGGAACAGGTCAAGCACGATTTTCTCGTTCTTCTCATCCAAATTGCCGGTCGGTTCGTCCGCAAGAATCAGTTTCGGACAGTTGATGAGCGCACGTGCGATGCACACACGCTGCTGTTCGCCGCCGGAAAGCTGTCCGGGCAGATGGTGGGCACGCTCCTTCAGACCGACGCGCTCCAATGCTTCCAACGCCTGCTGCTCGTTGACTACGGAATGGTAGTACTGTGCCACCATCACGTTTTCCACAGCCGTCAGATGCGGTACCAGATAGAACTTCTGGAACACCAATCCGATCATGTTCTTGCGCACGTCGGCAAGCTGCTTGGCGTTCAAATCCTCCAACTTGCGGCCTTCCAGCATGACGGAACCCTTTGAAGGCGTGTCCATGCAGCCAATCATGTTCATCAGCGTGGTTTTGCCGGAACCCGACGAACCGACAATCGCAAGCCATTCACCTTGCGGAACGGTCAAAGTCAAATCGTCGACGGCACGCAAATCGCCGTAAATCTTGGAAATATGATCCAATTCAAGCAACGTATTCAACGTATGTTCGGAACTCATGATTATTCCTCCCTCAAAACGATGGCGGGGTCGATACGGGTTGCGCGGCGAACCGGCGGGATGGATGCGATGACGGCGATGAGCACGCTCAACAGCAGCGAAGCGACGCCCAACAGCCAGTTGAAGCCAATGGCACGTTCGAATACGGATACGCACAGCACGCGGGCCAGCAGGTAGCCGATGGCAGTGCCGATCAGGCCGCCAATCAGTCCGTAGATGGCGGATTCCACATAGAATTCGATGCCGATGGCGCGCGAGGATGCGCCTAACGCCTTGCGCAAGCCGATTTCGTTGCGTCGCTGAGACACGATGGAACTGATGGTGGTGCCCACGCCCACAAACGTCAGCACGAGCACGACCAGCGACACGATCCAGAACAGGGTTTGCAGCATGGCGATGATACGAGTGTCGGATGAGGTGATTTTGGTGACGGTCTGCGCTTTCACGCCGGTTGACGGATTCGCATTGATCGATTTGACGACATCGTTGAGTTCGCTGCCTACCGCATTGACGGAATATTCGATCACGTCCGCTCCGCGTTTGAAACCGGCCAGTTTGGCCACGTCAGCGTTGACCGCGTAGACGATTTCGTCTTCGCTGCCGCCCGTATCGACGATGCCTCCGACACGGAATTCAGTGCCGGTGTTCTCCATAATGTCGGACGAAACGCGGCCGTTTTCCGTGACTTGCGCTTCGGTTTGGCTAAGAGCGCCGGAATCCTGCGCATCGTCGGATGCGCGGTAGCCGATGGTTACGGTCGAACCGATGGAGACACCGAGCGCGTCTGCCACGTCACGGCCGAGCATCACGTTGCCTTCGCTAGGCCAATCGCCAGTCACGTTCCAATGATGGTTGAGCGCCTTCACGTCTTTGGTTGTGATGCCAGCCAGCGTGTACGGCGCAGAATTGATGCGCACGCTTTCATACCGGTAAGCGGCGGAACGGGCGCTGTACGAGCCTTTCACCATCTGGTTCAACGCTTTGACGGTATCGGTGTCGATGCCGTGGGACTTTTCGGCTGATTCGGACGGCGTGACGATAAGATTCGCACCATACGCACGCATTTCCTCGTTCATCTGCTGTGGAACGGCAATACACGTCGCCGCAAGGCAGAACAGCGTGGCAGCGCCCACCATGGAGGCGATCACGGCCATAACGGCCCGCGAACGACGGCGGAACACCGCGCCCCACAGCATGGTGAAGAACATCTTGCGATTAGTCATCTCATGCCCCTTACGGACTGTCTTGAACTCACCTACCATGCAACACCTCCGCAGACGAACAGCACAGTGTGCCGTTCGTGACCGAGGCCGCAGCCGCGGCCGAGTTTACGGAACTCAAGTTGACATCAGCGGCCATGCAACACCTCCGCAGGTTTGAGTCCCAGAATCGAACGGATCGACGAGAACGAGGCGATCAGCACGGTAAGCGTCAGCAGCACAAACACCAGCACAAACACCATCGGACGCATCGTAATGCCGGAACCGAATACCACATGTCCCACAATCTGCGCAACACCGGAACCCAACAGCGCACCGACAATCGCACCAACCAACGAAATCACAGCCGTCTCAGCGAGCATCAGGCGAGAAACCGCACCATCGGTGGCACCAATCGCCTTCAGCAACGCCAATTCTGAACCGCGCTCACCAATCGAGGCGGCCATCAGATTCGCCACCGCGATAGCGGCCGCAACCAGCGAAAGCACGGTCATCAGCACCATCACCGCCTGCGTTTTCTGCAGCACATCGCCCTGTAATGCGGCCACCTGACGCACCTGCTTGGCTACGGAACCGGGAATGACCTCTTCGATCTGATAGGCGATGGACGAAGGGTACGCGGTGCAATACCATGTTTCCCACTCATCTTGCGTGAGCGCATTCGGATTCTTCGACGCCTTACGCGCCAAATCATTGTCTGGCGTGGTCAGAGCCTTGACTTCGATCTTGTCGATGGAATCAGGCAGATTCGCAAGCACCTGCGCGGTGGATGACGGAATGTACATCGCATTGTTGTCGCTATCGCCGGAATCGTAAATGCCGGTGATGGTGATCCGCTGCTTGTTGCGGCTGCCGTCGGCGGTGGTTTTGTAGAGGGTTACGGTATCTCCCTTGGTCACGCCGAGTTTGGATGCGAGCGTGGTGCCGATCAGGCCTTGCGCGCTATCGTCCTTCGGCCAGGAGCCGTCAAGCTTCCACCACGAACGCATGCCGTTCATGCCCGCCACCGTGGATTCACCGGAATCCATATGCAGGGTCTTGGCGAACCATGTGCCCACGATCGGCACGCCGGAAGCCTTGCAGGAGCTGGAATCCACCGATTCGGACGCGCAGTTCACGTCAGCATGGATATTAAGTTCGGGGGCAAAATTCGTGATGTTGAACGCCCAGAAGATGGTTTTGATCTTCGGTGCGTCCGATTCCTTCAGAAATGTGGTCGGATCGGATTCGGAAGTGCCGGAAGCGTTGCTATTCGCGTCACCCCCCATGTTGTACAGGTCGTTGACGACGGCATCGGCCTTGGGCTGCACGGTGATGTTGGAACCGTACGTCGACAGTTCCGCGTTCAGCTTGTCTCCAACGTCGAACACCACACCCAGCATGGCCACGCTGACCGTGGCCGACAGGCACACGGTGACCGCAATCAGCAGTCTGCGTTTGAACTGCCTGCTGAACGAGCGGAAAATCATTCGAAAAAAGAACATGACTACCTCTTTCCGCTCACTGGAAATGCGTCGACAATGCGTCGAGCGTCGAAGTTTGAATTACGATTTTGCCGGATTCAACCTGATAATCGAACGGCACAGGATTGCAGCCGCCCTTGAATCCGATAGTGGCGAGGTTGATGGCGACATCGCACTTCTTGCAGATGATCTTGCCATCCTTCTCGTAATAGCCCGCGTCACCGCAGTTATCGCATGCGTCAAGACCGACACCGTACGCTCCACCATTCTTTTTGATGATGATGAAACGCATTACCGTGCCATCTTTCGCCTTGTATTGGAAGCGATGCAGGTGACCGTCGTTGATCTGACTGAATTTGATGGTGGCCACGCCGTCGCTCAGCGAATAATCCTCAGGCGGAGACAGCGTAATGACCTTCTTCGTTTGCGCCACACCATACGTGAGCGCGAACGTGATGCCGATCATCGCAACAAGACTCCATGCGCCGGCCGCCTTCGCACGGCGACGGAACGCGATATGCGATCGCACAATGGCCTCGTTTGCGCCTTCCGGCTTGATTTTGAAGCCCATCACAATGCTGGCGACCACCGGAATGATGAACACCAACACCATGGCAATGACCATATGACGCTGATGATTGATGCACCACACCAACGCCAGGAACGCTTCCGTAGGGAAATGAACGATGCGCTTGGACTGCAGAATCTGCGCAAGATCAGTGAAATGCGAGACAAACAGCAGCGCAATCAGCAGCAGCACGGCCGTGGTGAACGACCAACGAATCGCAGTGGAACGCATCGTACGGAAAATCAACGCTGCAACAATCGCAGTGGCCGCACCCAATGCGAAACCAAGCGCACGAAGCAGCATATCTGAAGTGAAGATCGGATCTCCCGGCTCCACGAAAATCGTCAAACGCAAAACTACATCAGGCAACGCACGGAAGGTGGTGGCGGCAATCGCAAGAGCGCCAATCGCATTCGCAATATCAAGCAACGCGCGATGATCATGCCAATTCGTAGTGATGCGACGTGCGAACAGCACAACAACGAACACTGCGACATCGAAAATCACACAACACCACAACGTGGGGTAATTGACGAACGTACGCTGATTGATCACCGCGGCCGCACGCAACGCGGCGAACACAATGGCACCCGCGAATCCGATAATGAAGCCCGCAAGACGCCAGTACGCGCTAAACGGCTTGTCACGACCCTCACCGACCGTGAGCATCACGTTCAGCGCCATAATCAGCAAAGCCGGTGCCAGCGTTCCCTGCAACACCGTGACGTACTGCGTCAGCATCTCACACCTTTCGTCGTATATCCCTGTCAAAGCCTAGTGAATTCAGCGCGCAAAAGGAACCCCTTTACCAAGATTCCCCAAAAAAACGCGTTATCCCCCAAAAGCGCATCCCCTAAAACGCAAGAGAGCGGTTGCTTGGATGGTTGTTCGCCCGTAGACTCGGCCAAACGGCCTTAAGTACGTCGAACGACTATCCAAACAACCGCGAACGCCGTACCCATATTCGCGCTACTTGCATACGTTTCGCGATACGGGAACGGCGTTGATCACGAATTGAATCCCAACATGAATTCAGGCTTACATCCAAACCGTTTCGCTTGGCATGTGCCGGAACTCACGTTCCAGATCACCACTCCTGCGGGGTGTAGTTCCACTCCGGGAAAGTGACCTCGAGCGGCTCGGTCCAGAAGCGGCCCTCAACGCCGGTTTCCGGATCAACGTGCAGCATCCAACCCTTCTTCTCCGGGGATTCGATCTTCAGCACGAGCTTGTAGGAGCCAGCTTCGTCGAGCTTGATGTTGGCGCCGTAGTGCGGGCCATCGGAAGCGTTCATCTGCATGAAGGTACCGGAATCAACGGTCTCGTTGTTCGCGTTGTTGATGATCTCGTAGTTCACGGTCAGATCCGGCACGAAGTCGCCCTTACCGTAGCCGAGCTTAGTGCCCTTCTCGTTGGCGTGAATGTCGGCTTCCAAGTGGAAGGAAGCGTCGGCAGCCTTCAGGCCCATGCCGGACGGTTCCATATCGATCGGCTGGAAGTACACGGCGTTGACGGTCAGAGCGTCAACATCCTGATCGGAGTGCTTCTCGTCGACCTGGATCTCTTCGAAACCGGCATTGGAGCTGTCGTCAGCGCTGGAATCGCTGGAGCTGTCGGTGGCGTTCGAAGTGGAGGTGTCGGACTTGGCGTCGGATGCGGAATCGTTGGAGTTGCCGCATGCGGACAGGGAGAAAGCCATGGAGCCGGCCAGCAGGATGCCGAGCAGGGCGGCGATCTTCTTATTCTTCATTGTGTTCTCTTCCTTTTCTTTGGTTCCTTGAGGAACGTTGGAAACTTATGGAAATCTCTAAATCTTTACTTGTGATTATTGATTGGCGCTTACTTAGCCTGTTCCGCTTGTGCGGCCAACTTCATCCTGTGTTTCTTGATGAAGCCGACCACGAACAGCGCAACCACCGCAATCGCAGCAATCACCTGTGCCGCAATCGTTTCGGCGTACGGATACAAGCCGATCCAATCGTTAGTTGGCACGCTGCTCAAGTAGGTGCCTTCAATAAGATCACCCTCGATGAGCGCATGGATGCCGCCACCCGCGAAAATCACAACCAATGCGGCCATCACAATCGAAGTGACGAGGAAGAACGGGCCGATCGGAATCTTCACCGAAGTGAACCGCAGAATCAGGAAGATGACGATCAGCACCGCGGCTGCGGTCAGACCGCCAACCCACATGCCGTGCGCATCCTGGCTCATGGAGTAGATGGACTCGTAGAAGATCACCGTTTCGGCGCCCTCACGGAATACGGCGAGGAAGCTCAGCATGGCAAGCGAGGCGATCATGCCCAAGCCCAGGCCCTGGCCGGATTCGACCTTGCTTTGCGCGCCGGCCACAGCCGCTTCGGTCTTGTTCCTGATGTAGTTGTTCCACGCTTCCACGGAGCTCTTGTTGAGCATCCAGTTACTGGTCCACAGCAGCATGAGAGTGGCGATCAGCGCGCACACGCCTTCGGAAATCTCCTGAACCGGGCCGGAACCGCCGAACAGGAACGTGAAGAGTACGGCGACCAAACCGGAACCGGCCAGACCTGCGACCACGCCAAGATAGATCCACTTGGCGAAACGCTTGTTGCCGGACTTCACCAGGTAGGCGATCACCGCAGCCACCACCAGCAGCGCTTCGAGGCCCTCACGGATCAGAATGAGGAACGCCTGGCCGGCGGAGCTGGTGACGAGCTTGGTGAAGCCGTTGACATTGCCGGACGCGCCACCGTCCAGGGTGGCCGCGTCTTCCACGAGCCAGCTTTTCAAATCGTCGACATGCTGCTTGATTTCCTTGTCGGAACCGCCGTCGCGCATGATCTTACGAGTCATCTTGAACTGGTATTCGACCTGCGAAACACGATCGCCGGAAATCACGTTCATCACGTTCTTTTCGAAGCCGAGCTTCTCGTAGTACTGGTAGTAGGCGTTGTTGACCAGCGTGGCACCTTCGTCGCCCTTGCCGGCAGCGGCAGCCTCGTATGCCTGGTCGAGAATGACGGTCATTTCGCTGGCAACCTCACTCCACGTGCGGTCGCCTTTGCCTTTGGATGAATTCTTCTTGGCCGCGTCGAGCTTCTTGCGCTCTTCCGCGGTTTGCGCGGCACGCTGCTTCGCATATTCCTTAGGATTGGCGAGGTCGGCGTTCGCGTCAAGCGTTTGCGCGGTTGCGTTGATTTCGGCGGTCAGCGCGTCGATTTTGGCTGCGATGGCGTCGCCTTGGTCCTGCTGGTAGGCAAGACCTTCAAGATCGGTGAATTGCTGCAGCAGTTCCTTCTGCTTGTCGGCACTGATGGTGTCGTTGACGACTTTCGAGAAGTTGGATGCGTCGTAACCGATCCAATGCGCAGTCTGGAAATCGGTGCCGGCCTGACCGTAATTGCCGTCATTGTAGTCTTTTTCGGCAGTCGCAAGCTGGTCTTCGATGTTCTTCGCAGCGGCAGTCCAGGAATCAAAATTCGTTTGACCGTCATCGGCGGCAATTGCCGGCTGCGGAACTGCGGTAGTCGCGAAAAGCGTGGTCAACGCGATCATCAATGCCGCAATGAACGCGACAAGGCGACCGGACACACTTGTAGCCCGCTGCGTATCGCAGGATGACATAAGACCGCTTCCTCTCTCAGCCGTTCACAATCCGATTCACGAGTGCGCCACCTTTGCCATACACACAGTGCGCACCGACTTCACAAGATAAAACGAAAAAAATCGAAAGAACAGTCTTGATTTTTTGGCAGTTTTGTTGTAGAAACCTTTAAAATGGCGGAATTCCGCCATTCTTCTTTTCTGTAATCCGCGCGAGTCGTCTCACATAGTGATTTTTTGAGGCGCTTTCGCCGTTCCTCTCCATGCATATTCGTGCGATTGGAAGATTCGGGAATTGGGGGATTTGGGATGGAACTGGACTTTCTGACCTCACGATTCCGCCCTGGTGACCTCACGATTCCGAAAAAGCAACGAAAAACAAAATCGTGAGGCCAGCGGGCGCATGGACGGAATCAGGATTCGAGCACGTCAAGCACCTTGCGTTCGTTGTAGAACGCGAACACCACACCGCCGATGCCGCACAATACCGCGGCGCAAACAGCCGCAATGCGATAGCCGGCGCCCGACGCCATGCCAATCGTGCTCACGCCGGTAAACAGCAGCATCGCCACCGACTGACCCATCTTCATCGCAAACGTGCGAGCCGCATAGAACATGCCCTGACGATCCTGACCGGTCGTTTTCGAGCTCGCGTCGGCAATATTCGCAACAATCGCCTGCGGAAGAATGCCGAACGCGGCCATCGGAATCGCGCCGACAATCGAGAGAATCAAGCCCTGCGCCATCGGCGGAATCGCAGCGAGCAGACCGGAGCCAAGCGCGCCCGCAAACGCGAACGCACATGTGAAAATCACGAAAGCGACCAGCAGAATCCGCTTCTTGCCAACACGATTCGCCAATACATTCACCGGCATGTAGAACAGCACCGACACTGCGGTCATGAGCACGAAATAGATGGTGGTCGTGGTCTCGGGAAGTTTGAGCAGGCTCGTCACGAAGAACGGCAAACCAGTCTGGAATGTAGTGATCGCAACCCAATAGACCACGTCGGAGCAGACGAACTTGCGGAATTCGCCGTCGCCGAACGTCTGCTTCAACGATTCGATGGTCGATTCGGACGTGGGCTGCGACTTGACGTAATCGCGTTCCTTGATGGTGAGCGGCGGAACCAGCATGCACACGAATGCGATGGCCGCCATGATGGTGAACGTCAAACGAATGGCGTTCACACGCCCCAAGCCCGGCACGAAACCAGCCCAAATCACCGGTGCCACGTATGCAATGGCGGTGCCGGCCACCCACGTGAACGAAATGGCGGTGGAGATGGTGAGCTGCTGTTTGGAATCGTGACCAAGCTCGGCGATCAGCGCGTTGTAGGGCGTGCAGTAGAACGTGAGCGCAATGTAGTAGCCGATCACCGTGACGAACAGGAACGCGCCGTTGATCCAGCTCGTATCGTTGATTGGACTCCAAAACACCAGCACGGTGACGAGGGCGAGCGGAAGGGCCGCAAATTTGAGGAACGGCATGCGACGACCGGATTTTGATGTGCAACGGTCGGAAAGACTTGCCACGGCCGGATCCACGAATGCGTCGAAGAAGCGGGCGAACGCGGTGATGCCGCCGACTACGGTCACCACGCCGAGTACGGCAAGACCTTGCGGTACGAACACGGTTTGCCCTTGCGAGATGGTTTCGCTGTCAGGCTGGTAGAAGTAGACGAGCCAATTCGAAATAATGCCGGAAAGTAGCGCCCAGCCGAATTGGCCGACGGCGAAAGCCCAGACTTTGGGCATCGGCAGGCTCTTCACCGTTTTTGTTGTGCGCGTGGCTGCACTTGCATTCTCGACGTTCCCCATATCAACCTCCATGTTGACGCCCTGCCGGCAACTGTACCATGCGCCCCATCGCGAACCATTTCCCCCAGTAGCTGGAGGAAATGGGCGGGTAGCATCGGAGGCATGGATTCTTTGACGCAACGCATGCCGTTTGTCACGGCGTTTTATAGGGCGCTCGGCACCGGTATGGTGATTTCCGTGGATTCGCCGATCGACGACAAGGTGCGTTCCGCAATGGAATCGCTCATTGAGGATTACGAACACGTGCTGTCTCGATTCCGCAATGATTCGCTGATTGCGGCGATCGGCAAGGCCGAGCATGGCGGAAGTTTCGATTTTCCGGATTGGTGCGCGCCGCTGTTCGATCTGTACGATGCGCTATTTTCCGCCACTTCCGGCGCGATTGATCCGTGCGTCGGCGAGGATTTGATTCGACTTGGATACGATGCGTCGCTGAGTTTCACGGTTACACAAGATGCGCCCGAACATTTGGGCGCATTGCGCGGACGCGCCGTTTGGGGACGCGATGTGACCCGCCACGGAACCACATTGGTAACGCATGAGCCGGTGCAGTTGGATTTCGGCGCCTGCGGCAAAGGCTATCTCGTCGATCTGCTCGGGCGCATGCTGCAGTCGTCACAATTCGTGATTGATGCGGGAGGTGATTTGCTGATTCATGCGGAACAGCCCATTTCCGTCGCACTTGAGGATCCGGAAGATCAGTCCCACGCAATCGGAATCGCACATATTGCGAACGGAGCGTTGTGCGCAAGCGCACCCAGCCGACGCCATTGGAACGTGGCAGTCAACGAGCGCACCCAAATCGCCATTCATCATCTGCTCAATGCCATCGACGGACTGCCCGCGCAACAAACCGAAGCCAGCTGGGCATACATTCCAGCAAACGCAACGCTCAATCTTGCACGCGACTACCCCACCGCCGTTGCGGACGGCCTGGCCACGGCCCTGTTCGTTTCCGACGTAGCACAACTGCAACGCACGTTCGATTTCACATACGCAACATTGGACGAATCCCGCCAAATCGCAGTCAGCCGCAACTTCCCGGCCGAACTCTTCCTGCGATCCGCATAACAGCCGAATACCAGCCGAAATAAACAAAGACCGCACGTCTTTGGGGACGTGCGGCTCCTGTGAATCAGCCAGCCAGAACGGCGAATCAGTCGGTGAGGGCGAACTGGCTGTTGTAGATGTCGGCGTAGAAACCGCCTTTGGCGAGCAGCTCCTCATGCGTACCGCTTTCCACGATGTCGCCATGGTTCATGACCAAAATCATGTCCGCATCGCGGATGGTGGACAGACGGTGCGCGATCACGAACGACGTACGGTCCACGGTCAGCGCGTCCATGGCCTTCTGAATCAGCTCTTCCGTACGCGTATCGACCGAAGAGGTGGCCTCGTCGAGAATCAGAATCGGCGCATCCTCAACCATGGCTCGCGCAATGGTGAGCAACTGCTTCTGACCCTGCGAAAGCGTGGCCTTGTCGTCAAGCACTGTGTCATAGCCATTCGGCAGCGACATGATGTAGTGATGCAGACCCACGGCCTTGCATGCGTCCTCGATCTGCTTGTCGGTGACGTCCGGCTTCGAATACGCAATGTTTTCACGCACTGTTCCATGGAACACCCACGTATCCTGCAATACCATGGAGAACTGGTCATGCACGTTCCAGCGTGGCACGGACTTCGTATCCACACCATCAATCGCAATCGAACCGCCCGAAATCTCATAGAAACGCATCAGCAGATTCACCATCGTGGTCTTGCCGGCACCGGTCGGACCAACAATCGCAACCTTCTGACCGGACTTCACCGAAGCGGAGAAATCGTTGATGATCGTCTTGATCGGATCGTAACCGAACTTCACATGACTGAACTCAACGTCACCGCGCACCGGTTTGCCGTTCACGCCGAGCAGCGCCTGCTTGTCGGATTCGTCGGCCATCTCCGGCTCTTCAAGGAAACTGAACACGCGCTCGGAAGCGGCCGCGCAACGCTGCAGGTTCTGGAATGCCTGCGCGAACTGGGAAAGCGGCTGGGTGAACAGTCGAATGTACATCATGAACGCAACGATCACACCAAACTCGATCTTGCCATCCATCGCAAGCACAGCGCCGAACACGCACACAACCACGTAGCCGAAATTGCCGACGAAATTCATCAACGGCATCATCAGGCCGGAAAGGAACTGGCTCTTCCATCCCGAATCGTACAAATCGCCGTTGTACTTTTCGAACGCGCGAATCGAATCAGCCTCGCCGCAATACGCCTTGACCACGGTGTGGCCGGCGTACATCTCTTCGACGTGACCGTTGACATCGCCCAATGCGATCTGCTGACGGGAGAAGTACTTCTGCGAAACCTTCATGATTGCGCCCATGATGAGCAGGCCAACCAGACTGGAAGCGATGGCGCACACCGTCATAATCACATTGTTGTAGAACATCATGATGAGCGCGCCCACGAACAGCGTGACCGACGTGATCAGCGAGCCGACCGACTGGCCGAGCGTCTGGCCGATGGCGTCCACATCGTTGGTGATGCGGCTGAGCACATCGCCGTAGCTGACCTTGTCGAAATACCTGAGCGGCAGCTTGTTGATCTTCACGCTGATGGCTTCGCGCAGCTCCTGTGCGGTGCGCTGCGTAACGTTCGCCATCATCCAGCTTTGCACGTAGCACAGCACCGCGTACCCCACATACAGCGCCACCAGCAGCCATGCGATGTGCGTGACCGCGTCCATGTCGATCGCACCGAGCACCGGCTTGCCATTGACTAGCGCAGGCAGGCCTTTGGCGATCTCGTTGGTCATGTCCTTGAGCTTGTCCGGACCGACGATCTGGCATACCGTGCCGATCGCGCCCAATACGAGCGCCACAATGATGGCGGGAATGTAGTGGCGGCAGAAATGCACCAGTTTCTTCATCACACCACCGAAATCCTGCGGTTTTTCAACGGCTCCGCGGCCGCGTCCCATAGGTCCTCCTGGCATATCAGCGACCCTCGCTTTCGTTCAATTCGCTTTCGACGGACGGCTTGCCGGTTTCAATCGGTTTGCCGGTTTCACCCGGCAGCTTGCTTTCGCCCGACTTGCCGCCGTTCAATTCGTCTTCGCTCAGCTGAGACTGCGCAATCTGACGGTACACATCGCAGTTTTCCAGCAGTTCGCTATGCGTGCCTTGGCCGACCACCTTGCCGTCGTCGAGCACCACGATGCGGTCGGCGTCCATAATGGTGCCGATGCGCTGCGCGACAATCAGTTTGGTAGAATCTTTCGCTTCCTTGGCGAGCGCGTCGCGTACGGCACGGTCGGTTTTGAAATCAAGTGCGGAAAAGGAATCGTCGAAAATCAGGATTTCCGGATGACGATAGACGGCACGTGCAATCGACAGACGCTGTTTCTGCCCGCCCGACACGTTCGATCCACCCTGCGAAATCGCGGAATCGTACTGCTTTTCCTTGGTTGCGATGAATTCGGTCGCCTGCGCGACTTCACATGCGTTGCGCACGTCGGCGCGCTGTTCCGAAGTGAGTGTGCGATGCTCGTTTTGCGTTGCGATCAGCTCTTTTTCGCGCTTTCTGCCGGCCGCGGTCGAGGTATCGGTCATGTCGACGATGCCGGCATCGGTGGTGTCGAGCGGATTGTCGCCATAGCTGACATTGGATGCGATCGTGCCTTTGAACAGGAAGGATTGTTGCGGCACATATCCGATTTTGTCTCGTAATGCCTTGAGCGTGTAGTCGCGCACGTTCACGCCGTCGACGAGCACCTCGCCTTGCGTCGCGTCATAGAAACGCGGCACGAGGTTGATGAGCGAGGATTTGCCGGAGCCGGTGGAGCCGATGAACGCGACCGTTTCGCCCTTCTTGGCAGTGAAGTTGATGCCTTCGAGCATGGCTTCACGCGAATCCGGGTAGGTGAAGGAAACATTGCGGAATTCGATTTCGCCCTGCTTGCCTGCTTCGCCAGCATCGCTGCGGGTGCCGTCGGTGATCAGCGGTTCGGTGTCGAGCACTTCGAGCACGCGCTGTGCGGACACGTCCGCTCGCGGCCACAGCACGAACACCATGCTCATCAGCAGGAAGCTCATGATCACCTGCACGGAGTAGCTGGAGAACACCACCATGTTGGAGAAGGTGGTGAGCTTGTCGGCCGCGTCGGCCGCGTCGATCAGGTAGGCGCCGATCCAGTACACGGCAAGCATAAGACCGTTCATGATGGTGTTCATCAACGGCATCATGAAGGCCATGGCACGGTTGGTGAACAGCTGGGTGTCGGTGAGTTCCTTGTTGGCCTTGGTGAACTTGGCTTCCTGGTAATCCTCGGCATTGTAGGCGCGCACCACGCGCAGGCCGGTGAGGTTCTCGCGCGCCACAAGGTTGATGTTATCGGTCAGTCGCTGCATGGACTTGAACTTCGGCATGACGAGAACCATGAGGATCGTGATGGAGACCAGCAGCACCACTACCGCGATGCCGGTGGCGAGCGTCCATTCGAGACCGTCTCCCGCAATCTTGCAGACGGCCCAAACCGCCATAATCGGCGATTTGACAATCATCATCAATCCCATGGTGATGAACATCTGAATCTGCGTAATATCGTTCGTGGAACGCGTAATCAGCGAGGCTGTGGAGAATCGGCTCATTTCAGCCGGTCCGAACGATTCTACCTTGCGGAATTCCATGGAACGCAGACGCTGGCTGAACGATGCGCCGATGCGTGCCGCGAAATAGCCGGTGATGATGGCGCATGCTGCCGATCCAAGCGAAATAAGCAGCATTTTGCCGCCGGCGATCCAAATATCGTGCATTTCACTGCCGGGGGTTTCCACGAGGGTGGTGATGTCGGACATGTAGTCCGGCAGGGTCAGGTCAAGCCAGATCTGCCCGACGATGCTGACCAGTGCAATGAGCATCTGGCCTATCTCCGCTTTGGAGAGGTATCGCATAATGCGGAACATGCTTGGATTCCTTCTCTTGTGTTGCGTTTGAAGTTTTTGCGATTGATGGATTGGTTGGATCAACTACATGAGTTGATCGAATTGCGATTAATGATTTACATAAGTCCTATTGAATTGTCTTACGATATTTAATTACTTACAGTGTAAGACAATCTCATATTTCTGTGTATTTGCTGAGAGCGATTCTTCTCAGCTCGGTCGCGCGCGGCCAACATATACCATTCGCGACACACTCAAGGCCGTTTGGCCAAGCTCACAGTCGCGAACGGCACATGTGAGGCGCACGCTTACGTGGTGGGCAGTCCCTACGCAGGATCTTCAGATTCGGCTTTTGCGAAGGCTTGCTTTACTTCTTCGGCGGTGGGGCGGGGCTGGCCAGGGATGCAGATGGTCACGTATGTGGCAAATTCCTCGGTAAGATCCACGAATTCGCGCGTGCGACGCTCCCCCATCTGCGAAAAGACCCAGCAGACGGCGTCGCGCATATCCTCGCGCTGCTGCTTGGCCTTCGCCCGCCCCTGCTCGGTAAGATTCACATGCACAATGCGTCGGTCGTTGGGATCGACCTCACGCTCGATCAGACCCTTTTTTTCCAACGCAGCCAGCAGCGTGGAAATCCTGCCCGACGTGACCTTCAACGCGGTAGCCAACTGCGAAGGCGTTTGCGCGCCCTTGAACTCAAGCTCGCGAATAATGAATGGCTCGCCCTTGGAATCACGCGACATCGCCTGCTGCATCTGAGACTTCTTACCCCAGACCACTTTCATCAGCTTGTCAAACGACTCCCGCTCGAAGCCCACGCTTCACCTCGCCTTATTCGATGCCCATCAGTTATGTCTCGATAATATCTTTTACTGTAAACATTTTTCCCCGATCGCAACATGCAAGTACAGAAAAACGCGCAAAAAGGAAACGATAATCAGCAAGGAAGCATCGCAAGCTCTTCTTGAGTGAGCTGAAGTTGCGTTGCAGCGAAGGAATCGTTGATTTCCTGCGGATTGCGAGCGCTGGGAATGGTGAACAGACGTTCGTAACGAGTCAATTCCCACGCCAGCACCACACGCTGGTAGGAGCAACCACGTTGCGCGGCAACCGTGCGGAACGGATCGTACGCGCTCTGATCGAACGTATCGAGGAATCCGCCGAGCGGCGACCAACAGACGAAAGCGAGCCCCAATTCGGCACAATGTTTCATTGTATGTTCCGGATCGGGATGCGACGGCGAGAACTGATTTTGCACGGCGACCAAGCCGCTGCCGATAATGCCGCGCGCAAGATCGATCTGCTCGTTATTCACACGGGAGATGCCCGCATATTTGATCACGCCTTCGTCGAGCAGCTGCTTCAACGCGCCGCATTGGTCTTCGTAAGGCACCGCGGGATCGGGGCCATGCGAATACAACAGGTCGAGCGCATCGACGCCCAAGTGCAACGCGGACTCCTTGGCGTCACGAATCATGGTTTCGGGGCGAGAGTCGGCAATCCAACCGTAGCGGCTGCCTTCGGCCTGCAAACGCTGGCTTTGCGGGCGGCTCTCATCAGCGCCCACCGCATGCGTACCGTCAGTGGCCGCGGCCGCTTCGCAAGTACGGCGATATCCGGTTTTGGTGGCGACGAGCACTGCATCTCGGGGGCCATTCCACGAAGCGAGCGCATCACGCACCAACTTTTCGCCGTAGCCAAGGTCTTCCGCAGTGCCGGTGCCAGGCTCGCTCGGCAGATAATATGACCAAGCCGTGTCCAAATAGCGAACACCCGCGTCCAAACCGGCATGAATCGTACGAATCGCGGTATCGCGATCCGGGCGCCCCTCAATCGCCAAAGCCATCGTTCCCATACCAAGCCGAGGAATCGCAAATCCTGCCAACTCGCCGTCCATCATCATCTTCCCCTTCCTTGCAAGCACGCAGCCGATTCGCACATGTTCACA
>ENA-UOIZ01001032-UOIZ01001032.1-human-gut-metagenome-genome-assembly--contig:-P88-NODE-1032-length-25173-cov-8.044470_pt1 | contig 25173 bp, 20 predicted proteins | sample MGYA00242336_ERZ723883 | MGnify/ENA metagenome assembly ERZ723883 | reverse complement strand
CCACCCGGTCAGTTTTGGTCTTTCTAAGACTGAGGCTTTTCCGGTAAAGGTTTGTACGCAAGGGATTCAAGACATAGGTGGCCAGACCATTGTCAAGAAGGAACCCGAGCAGATTGTAGCTGTAATGCCCGGTTGCCTCAAGCCCTACCTTTATTTTGTCCTGTGGTGTGGTGCACTCCCGGATTCTCTGCAACAAACAGGTGAACCCATCCAGCGTGTTTGGAATGGTAAATACATCTGCCAGAACTTCACCATCGGAGCTGACGATGAAGCAATCGTGCTTGTCTTTTGAAACATCAATACCAACAGAAACTACCATAGCAAAAACCTCCAGCGGTTAGATTTGTGATGCTGCATCCACAGTTCGCCTTACTTTTGTAGCCTTGTTCCACATAAACCGTCTGGCGGTATTTAACTAATCAACAAAAGTGTAAGGGGCTGTGGTTGGAACCTTTCTGAAACCATCTTGTGGTAGGACGCGGACACCAATCCACAGCATCCCTTACAGTGTAGCACATAGTCCTTGGAGAGGGACTCTAATCACTACTACTCTATAATACAAGGATACGTGCAAATGAACAAGTACATTACAAAAATCAAGAGCCAAATCGCCTCTCTCGACAAAAAGATTGATGCCCTCAGCGGCAGCTATCTTACCAATACCCGGAAACGGCAGGAAGAGCAGCGGGAACGCGACAGAAAAAAGGAACGCTTCCAGCAGTACAAACAGATTCTGGAATATTTGCTGCCACGCGCCCAGGAAGATACGCTGACAACGCTTGAAAAGGCGCTGACAGTGGGAACATTTTATGAAGATATGCGTTCTCTTTCCGCAACAAAAGCTTATTGCGACGCATCGCTGGGCAAGGAATTTGAATATCCGCATTGGAGCGTAGCGCAGATCAGGCGCTTGAAAAAAGCGAATCTTCAGACAAAGGAACAGCTGATTGACGCCATTGAACAGTTTGACCGGCTGACTGCGCAGGTTACTGAACCGAGAGATCAGGCCGCTGAGATACTGCGCGACATGGTTTTTCAAGCACGGCTCTGTCAAAGCGGAGACATTCAATTTACTCCTGACGATTTAGCCAGCCATGTTGTTGAGCTGTCTGGGATCACCAGGGAAAGCAAGGTACTGGAACCGGAAGCTGGCATCGGTAGTCTGGCAGACGCGATCAAAAAGAAAACGGATCAGGTAGATTGTATTGAGCGTATGTATTCTTTTCGGGAGATCCTGCAACTAAAAAAATACCGGCTCATTTCGGACGATCTGATGGAGACACAGGCGCAGCCTGTCTATGACGCCGTCATTATGAATCCGCCGTTCAGCGATGAATGCGGACATATCCGCAAAGCTTTTGAATTTGTCCGTCCGGGCGGCAAACTGCTCGCGATCTGCTCCAACCGCATTACATGGAAACAGCAGAAAGAATATGAGCAATTCCGTGACTGGCTTTCCCAACACACACATTCGGTCACGGACACGCCGGATGTAAAATTCGACCATACGCAAACTCCTACGGTCATCTTGCAAATTCAAAAAGCGGCATAGAACTGGTAGAGGAGGATACATCATGATGAACAAAAGTCAATTTGGCTGGTGTGATTTCTCATGGAACCCTGTCACCGGCTGTAAAATACAGTGTGATTTCTGCTATGGCCGCAAGCTGGCGTCAAGGCTTTGTGGGACAGTGCGGCTGAATCTCGGCAGCCCGCAGCTCCAGTGCGATTGGAAAAACAGGCTGTTTGCTTTGGAAAAGCCCTTTCATAACGAAGAAGATCATGTGCTTCAGTTTCCAGCTGGCTTTGAATCAACACTTCACCGCTATCGCCTGCGAATGGTTGCAGACAAGAAAAAGCCTGCGAATATCTATGTATGCAGCATGGGTGAGTTATTCGGAGACTGGGTGCCTTTGGAATGGATCACAGCGGTTTTTGACGCCTGCAGGGCGGCTCCGTGGCACAACTACTTATTCCTGACAAAGAATCCGGAGCGGTATGCAAAGCTGAGCCGTCTCGGGCTGTTGCCGGCAGGGGACAATTTCTGGTATGGGACGCGGATCAACAGTCTGTCGGAGGCATTCGTTTCCGATCAGTACCATACTTTTGTCTGCATCGAGCCTTTGGGTGCTTTTGCGGAAAGTTACCTGCTGCCCCAAACGGAATGGATCATCATCGGCTGTGAAGAGCTGCTGCCAAGCCGCCGCAATTTGCCAAAACGCGATTGGCTGGACGCAATTTTGGAGCAGCGCGGCGATACTCCGGTCTATATAAAAAGGAACCGTGCCATCCGCACCATTTGGAAAGGGCGGCTGATTCAGCAATATCCTGCTCTTTTAAAGCGGCCAAAGGACAAGCCGATTCCCCGGTGCAACAACTGCCCGGATTGTGAAATCATCCAAGAGGGCAAACGGGGAAACCGGCATATATGCCGCCACCGAAAGGTTCTGAACAGGTATAAAGGAACGAGTGGACAACATATTCCAGGGAGATACGCACGGACGTCTCCTCCCTGGTGTCCCAAGCGGTAAGAAAATACCCCGGCAGTCGTCGGGGTATTTTTTTGCCGTTTGGTCTTTAGATACAGAAGCGTTCTATGCAGCGCAGCAGCGTAATGCACAGCTCCTGATACAGATCCTCATCGAGCACGCCGTCAACAATGGCCTGTTTCATCAGAAGCGGCTGATACATCTGCAACAGATGTGTAACAGCCGGTGCGTCTCCGCCTTTGGCCTGCAGCAGTATATCTTTAAAAGTCATTCATCCTCACCTCCCAGCAAAACACGCAGCTTGGCAATCGTGCGGTAATAAATAGCTGCTGCTCCTTTATAACTAAGCCCAAGCTCTCTTGCAATTTCATCAAAGCCCTTTTCGTCAAGCACACGGGCAAAAAAAACGCGGCGTTCTTTTTCCCTGATGGCAGACAATGCGGCATAAAGTTCTGCGTAATCTACAGCAGATTCTATGTACTCGCCGTCATATGGGCAAAGAAAGAATTCATCCGTAATGTATTCTCTTTTGCACCGCCGGTATTTTCCTCGAAGGTATGCCTTCCTGGTATTGCAGAGCGCCGTATTCAAAAAAGCAGTAAACTGATTCTGTAATATCTGATCACCGGTTAAACCGTCGTTTCTTTTATACATCTTGCTTTCCTCCTAAATGATCTGAAATTTCTAAAATCCAGGCCATTTGGAGGAGAGCGAATATGCTTACGGGATAAAAAAGCACACAGACAAAACGGTGGAAATCCCGTCTGACTGTGCGCCTCTTTACAGGTGTAATTATTTGGAACTAACAGTTCCTTTTCATTACATAAAACGGTTGCTTCAGCAAACCGGATTTCAAATAACTCTAAAATCCATATAAGCCAAAGCGGAATGTCTTTTTCTTATCACCGCAGTCTGCACAATCTTGTGTGCAGACAAATAGGTTTGTCCCTCATTTTTTGCCCTCTCTCTTCATTATATTTGGAACTATTAGTTCTAATAAATAACCACGAATGTATCGTTTTAAGGGCCGCAGGAAATCCTTAAAATGAAAAAGGGTGAACTAATAGTGGTAAATAAAAAGGAAATATCAATCAAAAATATGGGATATATCTTAAAGCAGGCACGGCTGAAAATGGGATATACCAGAGATCAGCTTTCTGAGCGTGTCGGCATCAGTCATAGATATTTAACAGCCATTGAAAATGAGGAGCGGCGTCCCAGTTATGAAGTTTTATCCAAGCTGCTCCGCAATCTCGGTTTATCTGCCGACAGCATCTTTTATCCGGAAAAGGAATCCGAGCCGGAAGAAAAACAATTGCTACGGCTGTTTCAGCAGTGCAGCGAACGGGATCGCAAGGTTATTAAATCTGTTATTGATACGCTGCTCGATAATCCATAAAGAAAAGGGGAAGTTGTTTCGGACAACTTCCCCTTTTCCTTTCAGACGCCTGCATATGCCGCTGTCCTGTTTTCCTTATGTACTTGTAGATTTTTCTTCTGCGGAGGCCTTTTCGCCGGATCGTCCTTTTCGTATGGTCTTGACCCCGAACACGAAATAAATGATGTGGCAGACCCAGACGATAGCGAGGATGACGCTGGGAACTACCACATTCGCTCGCATCATCATAAAAAAGCCGATCCCCATCACCAGCGTCACCGGGATGATGATGCCGAGCTTGGTCTGCACAGTCATGCCTTTTTTCTTGACAAAGCTGTCCAGATGTTTTTTGTAGAGCTTGGTATCCACGAACCAGTCGTGGAGCTTCTGGGAGGAGTTGGCAAAGAAAAATACCGTCAGCAGAAAAAAAGGCACCGTGGGCAGGATAGGCAGCGCCACGCCGATGCACCCAAGCCCCAGACAAAGAAATCCCAAAATCAAAAATATCAGCCGTTTCAGTTTCATCGATCTACCTCTTTCTTTAACTCATTCTCCCGTGCTCGACGGAATAGACGGTGTCCGCAATCCGCATGGTGGACTGGCGGTGGGAAACCAGCACCACCGTCTTGCCCTCCCGTTCCTCGCGGAGGGATTTTAAGATGACCGCTTCATTCAAGCTGTCCAGATTGCTGGTGGGTTCGTCCAGCAGTAAGAAGGGGGCGTCATGCAGGAAAGCTCTTGCCAGACCCAGCCGCTGCCGCTCCCCGCCGGATAAGGTGTCGCCCAGTTCGCCCACCGGGGTATCATAGCCCTGCGGCAGCGTTAGAATGAAATCATGCACCGACGCCTTTTTGCAGGCGGCCTCAATCTCCTCGTCCGTTGCCGTGAGCTTTGCAATCCGCAGGTTGTTTTTAATGCTGTCGTGGAACAGGTGGGTTTCCTGGGTGACAAAACTTTCCATGCGCCGAAGATTTGCCGTGTTAATATCCGCAACACTTGTGCCGGAAAGCGTTACACTGCCTTTCTGCACGTCCCAGAAGCGCATGAACAGCTTGAGCAGCGTGGATTTTCCGCTGCCGCTGCGCCCCACAATGCCGACCACACCGTGTTCCGGTATCTCCACCGACACATCGGACAGGATGGTTTCGCTCCCGTAGGAAAAGGTGACCTGCTCCGCCGCCGCACCTTCGAAAGCGATTTCCGGCTTTCCAACGACTTCTTCCACCACCGGGGTTTCATCCAGGATGTCCAGTACCCGGTTGCCCGCCGCAAAGGTGTTCTGCAAAGTGCTGCCCAGCGCCGCCAGCGCAATCACCGGGCCAAAGGAGGAGAACAGGGCGATGGTGGGAATTAACACTCCCTCAAAGCCCACGGCACCGCTTTGGCAGAGCAGGGCGGAAACAAACAGCATGATTAGGTCAAAGGCCAGCACCACGGTATTAGTCACTGCCGAGTTGCGGCCGGCCGTGCGTTTCATGCGTTCCTCGTCTTTGGCAAGGTTGTCGGTTTTCTCATTCATCTCATGCAGCCGTTTTTTACCCTGTCCGTATTGCAGGGTTTCCGAAAGCCCCCGCAGGCTGTCCAGCACAAAGCCGGAAAGCTCCCCGGAGCCCATGCGGAACTTCATCCCGTCGTCCCCGCTGAGCCTGGAGGTCACCAAAGGGATGACAATCCCCACGGTGAGATACGCCGCCAGCGCGATGAGCCCCAGCAGCCAGTGGAAGGAGCCGAGAAATAAGCACATGACGATGGTGAACAGGAACGCGATGACCGCCGGGGAAATGGTATGAGCGTAGAACACTTCCAGCAGTTCAATGTCGGAGGTGATGACCGAAATCAAGTCGCCCTTGTCACGGCCTTCCAGCTTGGCAGGGCAGAGCCGCCGCAGCGCACGGAACACCTTATCCCGTAAAAGGGCCAGCAGCTTGAAGGCGATGAAGTGATTGCAGGCCTGTTCCGCATACCGCAGGAATCCCCGCACGATGGCAAACACCACCACACAGACAAACAGGGCGGTCAGGGTGAAGGGCGTATCAAATTGCAAAGCCTCCAGCACCGCATACCCGCCGAAGATGGTGATAAAGGCGGCGCAGAGATGGCCGATGAGTCCCATAAGGACAGCCAGGAGCATAAAGCCGGTCAAGGGTTTCACCAGCCCGATAAGACGGGCCATAACCTGAAAGCCGCTTCGTCTTTTCATTCTGTGTCACCGTCCTTTGCGTAGTTTTCCAGCGCCTGCTGGGCGTTCCATAAGCGTTCGTACAGCCCATGATTTTGCAGTAATTCTTCATGGCTGCCGTGTTCGGCGATGTTTCCGCCATCCAGCACATAGATGTTGTCCGCTCGCACCACATTCGCCAGCCGGTGAGAAATGAGGATCACCGTCTTGCCCCTTGCCAGCCGGTGGATTTCTGCCATGATGTCGTTTTCGCTCTCCACATCGATGTTGGAGGTGGCCTCGTCAAAGATATAGACCGGGCTGTCGTGTAAGAGCGCCCGTGCCAGCGCCAGCCGTTGACACTGCCCGCCGGACAAATTCGACGCCTTTTCCAGCAGCGGCGTGTCCAGGCCCTGCTCCGCTTTCAGGAATCCGGCAAGGTTCACCCGTTCCAGCACCGCCCACAACTCGTCGTCGGATGCGGACGGCTTGCCAATCCGCAGGTTGTCCCGCACCGTGCCCTTGAAGAGATAGCTCTGATGGCTGACATAGGTGATATTGCGCAGGAGGGAATTTTCATTGACATCCTTCAGCTCCACGCCGCCGATGGTGACCGAACCGGCATAGCCCTTATTCCGTCCCATCAAGATGGCGGCAATGGTGGATTTTCCGCAGCCGCTTTCCCCGACCAGTGCGGTAAAGCTGCCCTGGGGGAACCGCAGCTCCACGCCGTGTAAAATCTCCCGGTCCGGCTCATAGGAAAACTGCAGGCCGGAGCAGACGATGTCATGCTGTAACGGAAAACTCTCGGAAACCTCCTGTTTGTGTTCCGGAAGATCCAGCAGGCGGAAGATTTTGTCGCTGGCCGCCATGCCGTTCATGGCGATATGAAAAAAGGAGCCGAGCTGCCGCATGGGGAGGAAAAAGTCCGCCGCCAGCAGGATGATCAGCAGGCACCCGGCGAAGGAAACGCGGTTCCCGGTATACTGCGTCACCGCCATGACGACGCCCAGCGCCGCCCCGCCGTAGGCAATCAAGTCCATAATGGTGATGGAGTTGAGCTGCATGGTCAGCACCTTCATGGTGATTTTGCGGAATTTCTCGGCCTCCGCGTTCATCTCTTTGTTTTTGAACTCGTCCGCCTGATAGATTTTGAGGGTCGTCAGCCCCTGTAAATTTTCAAGGAAGGTATCCCCCAGCGCCGTGTACTGCCCCCAGTATTTGGAGAGCAGCTTTTTTGCCCAGGTCTGCACCGCGGCAATCGCGACAGGAATCAGCGGCACGCAAATGAGCAGCACAATGGCCGCCGGGACATTTACAAAACAGAGCACTGCGAACAGGGTCAGCGGGGCCAGCATGGCGTAGAAAAACTGGGGCAGGTAGGCGCCGAAGTAGGTTTCCAGCTGATCGACGCCCTCGACCGCCACCTGCACCACTTCGCTGGTTTTTACCTGTTCGTTGTAGGAGACGCCCAGCCGCAGGAGCTTTTCATAGATTTTCTCTCGCAGGGTTTTCTTGACCGCTTTGGAGGAAAGGTAGCTCATCCGGCTGGCCCCGGTGGTACACAGGAACCGGATAAAAAGCGCCAGTAAAACCACAACTGCCGTTGTCCACAGGGTATGGGACGCAGTATTGCCGTAGTAAAGCCCCGCAAACAGGCTGGTGATGCTGAACATCATGGCGATGTTCGCCGCCAGGGAACACCACTGCAATACGACGTTCCCGGCGATGTATTTTCTGCTCTCAGCTACCGTGCCGATGAGCCGTTTGTTGATCATCATGGTTTCGTCCGCCTTTTAAGAATTTTTTCATCGCTGCTTTGACGCCGGAGCACAGGGCTGTGATGGCTGCCACAAATGCAATGGACGCCAGGCCATAAAGAAAAGACTGCATCGCGTCATTCATCCCCGTCCGCCTTCTATTACAATAAAATTGGACAGGGAAGCCGGGCCGCCAGTCCGGCTTTCTTTCCATCTCGTGCCTAAGCTACAATAAGAGGAACAACCGGCTGACCACCACCTTCTTGGGCTTGTATGTCCGTAAGAAAGACTGTCAGCCATCCTCTTGTTGTAGCGTTCGATTTGAGCAGGTTGAGCCATAGAGTTCGTGTCACCCAATAGATTGAATCGGCAACGAGAAAAAGATGGATTCCGGTTGCAAATTCGTATAGGAGGTAGAACCATGAACTCTGTTGGTATTGACATTTCCAAAGGCAGAAGCATGGTTGCCGTCATGCGTCCCTTTGGAGAGGTCGTCGTCTCACCCTTTGAAGTGCGTCACACCGACAGTGAACTCAGCGAACTGGCAAAGCTGCTCAAAAGCCTGGACGGTGAAACCCGCGTGGTCATGGAGGCCACTGGAAACTACCATACGCCAGTGGCTTGGCTGCTCCACGGCGCTGGCCTTTATGTCTCCGTTGTCAATGCCAAACTGGTGCATGGCTACGGGAACAACGATTTGAGGCGTGTCAAGACCGACAGAAAAGATGCCGTAAAGTTGGCAAACTACGGCCTTGACCGCTGGCTTACCTTGCCGAGATACATTCCAGAGGAAGATACCCGGCTGCTGTTGAAGAACTGCTATCGTCAGTACCAGCAGTATTCCAAGGTGCAAACCATGCTGAAAAACAACCTAATCTCCTTGCTGGATACCACTTTTCCAGGCATGAACCGTTTGTTTAACACCCCAGCCCGCGCAGATGGCAGCGAGAAATGGGTGGACTTCGCGGCGGATTTCTGGCACTGCGGATGCGTCTGCGAATGCTCTGAAAAAGTGTTCATGAACAAGTACCAGCGATGGTGCCGAAAACACGGCTACAACTTCAGCGAGAGAAAGGCTCTTGACATTTACACCGAGGCCAGTGGACACATTGGCGTTATGCCAATGTCCGATACCACAAAGTTACTTGTGGCTCAGGCCGTGTCCCAACTCAGAGCAACCTCAGCCGCACTTGCCGTACTCAAGCAGGAGATGCAAACACTGGCTTCCCAACTGCCGGAATATCCCATTGTCATGGAGATGTTCGGAGTTGGTCCAGCCCTTGGCCCACAACTCATGGCCGAAATTGGCGATGTACGCCGTTTCCACTCTAAGAAAGCTCTTGTGGCCTACGCCGGTATTGATGCCCCACCGAATGATTCGGGCGATGTGACAGGCAGGCACAAAGGTATGAGCAAGGTCGGCGCGCCGTCTCTGCGCCGGACGCTGTTCCTTGTCATGAGCGTCTATTTGCAGAATGCACCCCTTGATGAACCTATTTACCAGTTCATGGACAGGAAGCGAGCCGAGGGAAAACCTTACCGTGTCTACATGATGGCTTCCGCTAACAAGTTCCTGCGGATCTACTATGCCTCTGTGAAAGCCTACCTGGAAACTTTAGAGCGGTTCTAACTTTGCTACAATACCATTGACTGGCCGTCGTTTCAATTTTGAAATGCGAAGCGGCTTAGTTTGGTGTGGCCTTTTTCAATCCAGTCTTACCTTGATTTTTCTACTTGACTTTTCTTAGCAGGTCTTTCTTTTTGCCAGCCCCTTAATGGCCTCGTAGCTTTCCGGGCTGACGGCGTGCTCCATCAGGCAGGCGTCCGCAGCCGCCGTTTTCCCGTCTACGCCCAGATCCTCCAACAGCGTCTGGAAGGTCTGATGCCGTTCGTAGGTGGCTCTTGCTATTTCTAACCCAGATTCTGTAAGCCAGACCGTACTGCTGTCATCCTGGGTAATGTATCCTTCCTGCTTCAGCGCTTTCAGGGAAATGGATACGGTTGGACGGGAGACGCCAAGCCGTTCCGCAATCGCGGCGCCGTGAACCTCCCCTGCTTTGGAGAGAATATATATAGTCTTCAGATAATCTTCTGTGGTACGTCTGAGTTTCACACAGGCATCTCCTTTCCTGATATTTACACCGGAATGACAAAGGGCTTGCCGTCCACGCTGCGGATGTCCAGCTCCACGTCGTAGACTTCCCGGACCAGCCCGCCTGTGATGATTTCCTCCGGCAGGCCGTGGGCGATCATTTTCCCGTCCTTCATAGCGACGATCTCGTCGCTGTAATAGAGCGACTGATTGATGTCGTGAAGCACCATGACGATGGTGATGCCGTATTCCCGGTTGAGTTGCCGGATCAGCTTTAAGATTTGCAGCTGATAGCGGATATCCAGATACGTCGTCGGTTCGTCGAGAAACAGCACCCTGGTATCCTGCGCCAGCGCCATAGCGATCCACACCCGCTGTTTCTGCCCGCCGGAAAGCTCGGAAACCGGCTTGTCCTTATGCTTGTAGGTATGGGTGATCTCCAGTGCCCGGCGGATTTTTTCCTCGTCTTCCTTTGGGTCAGGGGACAGCCCCATCATATGGTAAGGTGTTCTTCCGTAGCCCACCAGCTTTTCCACGCTCAGATCCACCGGCGCGGTGTTGTACTGGTGGACGATAGAGACTTCTTTGGCGAAGTCCTTGAGCCGCATTCCGGCGATATCGCCGCCCCGCAGCAGGATCTCTCCCTCGTCCGGTTTCAGGTTTTTCGTCATCAGGTTGAAAAGAGTGCTTTTGCCGCAGCCGTTTGCCCCGATGAGGGTGGTGATTTTTCCTTCGTGCAGCTCCAGATCGAGGTTTTTCAGCACCTGCTGTTTGCCGTAAGCGAAGGAAAGGTTTTTCACGGTAAACACGTTATTGTCCATAGCTTTGCTTCGACCTCCTCAACAGCAGGATAAAGAACGGGCCGCCTACCACAGACATGATGATGGCCGCGCTGATCTCATAGGGCGCCGCAATGGTGCGCCCCAGGGTATCCGCCAGCAGCAGGGTGAACGCCCCCAGCAGGATGGAATAGGGCACCAGCACCTTATGGTTCGAGCCTACCAGCAACCGTGCAATATGAGGGACAATCAGGCCCAGGAAGCTGATGGGGCCGATGATGGCTGTGCTGATAGAGGCCAGCAAAACCGCGATCACCGAAATGATGATCCGGCTGCGGGTGACGTTCACGCCCAAAGAACGGGCCGTTTTATCCTCCAGCGCCAGCAGGTTGCACTGCCCCAGTACAAAGATGGAGGCGATGAGGCCAATCACTACATACAAAAGCAGGGTTTGGAAATCGTCCCAGGTCTTCATGGTGATGTTGGCGTTGACAATACTGGCGACGCCGGAGTAGTTGCTCCCTGTGCCACTGTTAAACGCACTCATGAGCCCCGTAAACATGGCGTTGACCGCCACGCCTACGAGGATAATGCGCAGGGGCGACAGCCCACCCTTCCAGGAGAGGCTGTATACCAGCAGAAAGGCGATCATCCCGCCGAGGAACGCAAACAGGGGCGTGAAAAAGTAGAGAGTCGGCACAAAGGCGGTAATCAGCACCGCCGTCAGGCTTGCCCCGGAACTGACGCCGATGATGCCGGGGTCGGCCAGCGGATTTTTCATCACAGCCTGCAAAAGCACGCCGGATACGGCGGTTGCCGCGCCGCCGAAGATGGCGATGAGGATGCGGGGAAACCGCAGGTCATAAATGGTCGCCACGTTTTCGTTGTATTCGATAAAAAGTCCTTTGAACAGCTCCAGGGGCGTCACCTTCAGGCTGCCGGTGTTGACGGCAACCAGGAACAGCGCCAGCAGACCCAGAGCGGTAATCACAAAGGAGAGGATTTTCTTTTTTCTGCTTACCACAGAATACATACCTCCTTTATAGGCGTTGGCCGAGCGCCAACGGTAGGCAGCCCGGCCAACGCTCTCAGCACGCAATATGACTATTTACTTTTCTTCCGCTTTGCACTTTCTGGTGACCAGGGTGACTCCCATCATGCCCGCGGCGGCCAGAGCCAGCAGCGCATATACCGCCACGTTGGAGCTGTCGCCGGTCTGCGGGATGTTGGTATTGCCGTTATTGCCGTTTGCCACATTCTGCGTATTCTGCGCATCCGTGATGGTGCTGCCTTTTTCCACCAGAGCGTAGGTTCCGGCGGTCTTGGTGATAACGGTGTAATAGCCGTTCTCCACCGTGCCTCTTACCAGTACCTTGCCGCCGTCGGCCAAACGGTAAACCGCCAGATTCGCGGAATCATAGCCTGCCGCAACCGGGAAGCTGATGCTCACCGTGCCGTTGGGGGCCACTTCATTGCCGTCCGCATCCAGGAATTTCACATCGTACAGCTTGAACTTCTTGCCCACGTCGCTGAGGGAAGCAACAGTAGCGTCGTAGTCAGCGCCTTTGGTGATTTCGGAAACAACGATCTGCACGCCTTCGTCAAACACGCCCTTGTCCGCATTCACCTTTACGCCAGTGGCGGCGTCCGTGTAATCCACAGCAGGGGACTGCTCTACCGGTTCTTCCGGCTTGATTTCACCGTCATCAAGCTTGAGCAAAGACCAGTCTAGTTTCATCAGGACATCCTGGCTACCGGTGCCCTCGGAAATTGCTTCCATAATCGGGACGAACACATGAAGCGGGACATATTCGCCGGCCGCTTTATCTACCAATTTCAGCCGGATCATTTCCGGATACAGATGGTCGGCATCGTTGTAAATATCAATCACATCGGTTCCGTCTGCATTCTTCTGGGTAGACAAAACTTCGGCCGGAACCAGTGTGCCCTGCGGAATACCAAAATTGTTGTATGTATAGCCCGCATCATAGTAGGAAAGATTCATCAAATAACCAAATTTGTTCTCGATGGTCAAGCCTTTGAACTGCATGGTCAGATAATATTCCCCGTCAATGACCTCCAGCCAAACATTGTGGTTAATGGCGTTATTCGACATAGAGAAGTTTTCCCGGTCAGTTTTTATCATCTGGGCGTAGAGGGTGTACTTTCCATCCGGCAAATTGTTAATGTCCCAATCTCCGGTGTCTTTCAAAGTCAATCCTTCAATAGCTTCTCGAAGTTTTTCAACTTCTACATCTACCTCTTCCTGGCTGGAACGGTCATTGACCGCAACCATTTCCGCACTGTTTACGGCGTTTTGCAGTGTAAGGACGGAGGAATCGGTATAAAGCTCAGCCTGCTCCAGTTTGGCGTTTGCTTCTTCGAGCATTTGATTGAGTTCTGTTTTATCCGCCGTTTCCCGGTCGATCACTTCTTCCGGATCAGCATCCGGAGTCTCATCTGATACTTTAACCGCATCATCATAGTAAATGGTAAAGATGGCGTCTCGGGTCGCATCACCGCCAGCCATGATGGCATCCATAGCGGATACACGGAATTTCGTCATAAATTGAGCATCGTCAGTCGGCAGAATCATATACCCTTCGCTTGGGTAATAATCCGTAGTTCCTTCGTTGAATGAATCGGTATAATAGCTGCCGTCCGGGTTCTTGTAGTAGGAGGTATAGGTGAGTTCTTCCAATTTCCCCTCCTGATTGTAGTACCACATCTGGATCATATAGCCCTTATCGGAGCCAATATTAACGGGATCGAAATTCAGCTCTAAACGCTTCACCCCATCTTTAACGACCAGGGTAGCCTCACCGCCCAGGCAGCTTGCAGACATGGATGTTTCATCCGGCTTGGATTCGTTAAATGTGGTGATCGGCACAGTATAGGTTCCGTCTTCCAAATCAGAACCATCGGTATCGGCTATTTTTTCATCATAGACAGCAAGGTTTCCAGACATATAATCTGCATCCACTATCAGGGAATAGATATCCCCCAAAACTATGCCGTTCTCATTGAACCAGCCATATCGGAAACCGTTTTGTCCGCCCTCTTGAACATACTCGTTATAGAAAGTCCGCATATTATTTTGGTTCATGCCTTCCTGAAGCGGAATTTCAAGGATAGGCGAACTGCCGAAATCAGAAACGGTTTCTTTCCCGTCCGTAACCTGGAAGTTAAAGAAAATCATCATGTTATAGCTCTGCACATGGCTTTCCATATTGGCCCAGGGATCTTTGTCTACATTTGAACTTCCAGTATCTGTAACAAGATTGATATGAAGTTGTGCATCCTCCGAAACATATTTAGAACTGGTATGAAGCTTGATTCCGGTAGTATCATCAGTCAGTGTGACAGGCCTTATATCCGGATAAGGGGTAAGTGTTGCTTCGGCGTACCGGTAAACTAAGCCCCTGTAATCATCAATAGCCAATGTTTTTGCCCGGATGGTTTTTCCAGCAATCAATTCATCCAAACTGTTGTATTCCAGCGTCAGGGTTTCATTTTGCAAAGTGATGGGCTGGTAATTCTCATCCAGGATTTCTGTACTTTGTCCATCAGCAACCCAAGAAACGAGCCCGTTGGGCGTGATGTCATAGGTGACGTACAGTTTTCCATCTTTGAACGCCGCTTTTGCGGACGTAGTACGGAAAGCAGCCGCCATTGTCGTGTTCATCGTATCGTAATTGAATGAAACCGTCTGCTCCACTTCATCTAAAGCATCCGGCAGCTTCTGTACTCCGGAAAAATCAATAGAAATCGTGTTCTTGGAAGAAACGTATCGCGTGTCAATTTCGTCAGACTCATAAGCGTGTTCATCCCGCTCATAGAGAAGATTGACAAACAGTTCTTCACTCAGGCTGTCTACCGTAACAGAAAAAGCCGTTCTTCCATTTTTAATCTCCTGATAAGCTGTGTCATAAAAAAGCTCATTGTTGTCGGCAGAAACCTTTTCTTTTATGGCATCAGTGAAGCCACTGTCCGCCAGATCATAGCCGTCAACTAAATTTTTCTGTGCATAGCCAACATCGGAGGCTTGCGCTGTTTCAGATGCTTCCGGCTTCATCGCTTCAAAAAGGACAGCGCGATAATCCTGCCAGCCAGACTGCAAATATTGCTTGTTGCTATACATATCCCCTTCGAAAGCCCATGTGTCCTGTGGAGAAAAATAGAATGTAAGAGTATATTGCCCGTCTTCAGCTACAATTTTTATATTCTTAGAAAGGGTACTAAGACCATTCCCCGAAAACTGCGCCATATAGGTTCCGTCTTCCAAAACAAACTCTTCTTTGGCCGATTCCAAGGCATTTATCGCTGTTTCCAGATCGGCGAGCATTTTAGCCGCCAGCTTCTCAGTGATATTATCCGACGAAACAGGACGGTCGATTGCGTCGATAATGTCCTGCACTTCTTTCCAGGAGTCTTCTGTATAGTCAGACGGATTCAGCTTCTCTGCTTCCTGTAGCTTTTCCTCTAATTTGGCAAAGACATCGCCGGCAGGTTCCAGATCGTCCACTGCCCCCTGGAGCATGGTGATCATCAGTTCTGCAACATTCTCAGGCATTGCCGCAGGATCGACAGGACGATTGACCGAATTTGCCTGTTCCATTAGAGCGTTATAGCTTTCTTCGGTATAATCGTCCGGATTTAAAGCAAAGATTTCGTCCAGAAGGGCTTCCAGTCTCCCCCATGCAGAATCTGCGGCAACAAGCGCATCCTTGGCTTCTTTGAGCCTATCGTACATGAGGGTAGCCATATTTTCCGGCATTTCTTCCGGATCAATAGGCCGATTAACGGATTTCGCCTGCTCCATCAGCGCATCATAACCGGAAGCTACATAATCTTCGCTGTTTAAGGCAAAAATTTCATCCAGCAAAGTCTCCAGTTTTCCCCAAGCGGAATCCAAAAGGACAAGCTTGCTCATTTGCTGCTGGAGCATTCCTAAAAAGAGTTCCGCCACATTTTCGGGCATACCGCCCTGGTCGTTTTCGCCCTCCGGCGGTCGGACAGGACGATTAACAGAATTTGTCTGTTCAATCAAAGCGTCGTAGCCCGACTTTACATATTGGCTTCCATCTAAAGAATCAATTTCGTCAAGTAAGGCGTTCAATTCATCATAGACTGTCGGTTCCGCCGCAAAAACGTTAGCAACGCCCATGCTCATGACCATCATCACGGCCAGCAGGACTGCTAAGCTCCGCTTGAACCACGACTGTTTTGTCGTTGTCATTGCTATCATTTCTCCTTTTGAGATTGTAGGTTATTCCTCGCCGTAAAGCATCGGCTGCAGTGCTTTCAGCGCTTCCTCATAGCTGAAGTTGGCGCTCATGTTGAACAGATTGGAGTCCAGATCGTACACCCGGCCCTCCTGTACCGCCTTGAAGTGTTGCCAGATGTCGTTGGTGGAGAACTCCTCCGCAAACATCTTTCTGGCTTCATCCGGAAGACCGTGGGCTGCCCGGAGGATCACGTCCGGCTCCTTGGTTTTCATATCCTCGGTGTTGGCGAACAGGAATTCCTGCCCGTCCCCGTCGCCGTAGACGTTGGTGCCGCCCGCCAGCTTCACAAGGCTGCCCACATAGCTGTTGTCGGTCGCAATGATGTAGGAACCGGGCAGGCCCATGAGCACCAGTACCCTGGGAGATTCCTTACCGGCGTTTTTTTCTGCAAATTCCGTCATAAAGGAATCGAATTCCTCCAGCATAACGGCCGCTTCCTCCTCCCGGCCGAATTTCTCGCCTAGCCCTTCAATAGAGGCGTACATTCCTTCCACGCTTTTGAGGTTCAGAAACAGGGAGCTGACCCCGATAGAAGCGTATTTGGGCTGCAGGTCGTTTTGCAGGGTTGCCGGCGACAGAATGTAGTCCGGGTCAAGGGATTTGATGATCTCCAAATCCGGGTTCATCGCCATGCCCACGGTGGTAACGCCGTCGTACCGCTCCGGCAGGTCGCTGGTAGACTGGCAGATGCCCACCAGGTCGAGATTTAACCGGTTGCAGATCTGCGCCACCGCCGGGGAAGTAGCCACCAAGCGGATTTCGCCGCTTTCATTTGTGCTGGATGTTTCCTCCGGGTGTTGGTTGACGCAGCCGGTGACGGACAGCGCCATCACACCGGCTAAAACAAGAGATAGGATTTTTTTGAGTTTCATTGCCCGCACCTTCCCTTACTTCTTTTTCCGGAAGAAGCAGAAGTACCACACGCAGCCGCCCGCGATGGCGACGACCACAATGCCGCCGATGACCCACCAAACGATGGGATTGCCGGTGCCGCCCTGCTCTGCTTCCGTGGAAGTATCGCTCACCTTGTTGCCGGAGGCGTCGAACTCTTCAAGACCCATTACCGCGTCCCCGTCTTCATCGGAAGATGCGCTGCCGGTATCGCTGGAAGAAGTCTCCGGTGTGGAGGAAGACGCTTCCGAAGCAGGGGGGACACTGGAAGTTTGGCTGTCCGACGTACTGGAAGCGGGCGTTTGGACAGCTGACGCACTGGTGTCAGACTGCTCCGGCTCGGGTTCCTGTGCAGGCTGTTCCACCTTTACGCTGGCGATGAAATCCCCGGAACCGGATTTCAAATCACCAACCGTGATATAAAAAATGACGTCCCGACCCATAGGAATGACATACATATTGCATCGGATGATGGCGTTTTCGTCTGGCACCTGCATCCGAAAGTCGGTGGTGTTCTCGGTGAAATCCTCCTGCATGACCGTAGCGGAAACCGCTGAAAAATTCCCGTTCCGGCTACCGTCCACCTGAAACTGCGGATTCTGGATATTGTCCATGAGGTTGAGCCGCACGGTGACATAGGTATTTCCCTGGGGATCCACTTCAACCAAGGCAGCCTTGTTCAAGGCGCTTTCGGTCATGGACTGACCCAGCACATACGAGCCCTCGCCGCCGGAATCTTCGATGAGCCCGGTGGTGGGATGCTTATAATGGGAGGTTGCGGTTGCGGTATAGATGCCGTTAGATGCTGCTAATGCCGGTATAGCGGAAATGCCCGCCATGAGGGCGAGCATTACCACCATACTGCACAGCGCCCGCTTGAGCTTTGTTGCAGTATTTGTCATGTTGTTTCTCCTTCGATTAAACTTCGTCAGACTTGCGCTTTCTGGTAACCAGGGTGACGCCCATCATACCCGCGGCGGCCAGAGCCAGCAGCGCATATACCGCTATATTGGAAGTGTCGCCCGTCTGCGGGATGTTGGTCGTGTTTTCCGCATCAGTGATGGTACTGCCTTTTTCCACCAGAGCGTAGGTTCCGGCGGTCTTGGTGATAACGGTGTAATAGCCGTTCTCTACCGTACCCTTCACCAGAATCTTACTGCCGTCGCTCAGACGATAGGCTGCCGCATTTGCAAAATCATAGCCCGTCGTAATCGGAAGGCTGATGCTCACCGTACCGTTCGGAGCTACTTCGTTTCCGTCCGCATCCATGAATTTGATATCGTACAGCTTGAACTTCTTGCCTACATCGCTGAGAGAAGAAGCCGCGTTGTCGTAGTCAGCGCCTTTGGTGATTTCGGAAACCACGATCTGCACGCCTTCATCAAACACGCCCTTGTCCGCATTCACCTTTACGCCAGTGACGGCGTCCGTGTAATCTACAGCCGGGGACTGCTCTACCGGTTCTTCCGGCTCAAATGCCGGGTCATCTTCCGTTGTTTCCTTCAGAGTGGACCAGTCAAGCTTCAGAAGTACATCCTGGTCACCGGTGCCTGCGGAAATATCCTCCATGACCGGCACGAATACATGTAGCGGCACATAGCCCTCTTCATCTGCCAGGGCGTCCGCTACCAGCGGGAACTTGATCTGGTCGGGGTACAGCTTGCCTTCATAGGAGCCGCCCGCCTGGTTGAATTCGTCGTACAGGTCGCTGCCGTCGGCGTTTTTCTGGGTAGAAAGGACAGTAGCAGGAATCAAGGTGCCTTCAACAGTGCCGTACTGACCGTAGGTGTAGCCGTCGTCATAGTAGGAGAGCTCGGCCAGATAGCCGAATTTGTTGAGATAGGCCAGACCGTGGAAATCCATATTGAGGTAATATTTGCCGTCTTCCACCGTCAGCTTGATATAGTGGTTGATGGCGTCGTTGCTCATGGATTTTTCTTCACGGTTGGTTTTAATCATCTCGCCGTAAACCGAGTACACGCCGTCTTCCAGATTATTTTTGTCCAGAGTACCTTCCACAGCCAAGCCATTCATAGCATTCTGGAGATTTAATTTCTGGCCGCTGATGTCATTCTGAGAAAGGTTGGGGTTATCCAGTGCTTCTTCTGCAGAGGCAATCGCATTTTGCAGGGCATCCCAGGATTCCTCTGTGTAGTCCCCTTGCTGGATTTCCTTAGCCTGAGCGACCAGAGCGGCCAATTCGGCGGTGTTGGCCCGAAGAATCAGGGCCTCCATTGCTTCGGTAAGAGCCTGGGCGGCGGCATTCACCTGAGAAACGCCGGCATCCTCATCTGCCTGAACGGTTTTGGCACTTTCCAGGCTTTCCTGAAAGGCCTTCCAGCTGTTAGGGGTATAATCCTTTTCCGCTTTGGTTTCCGCTTCCGCGATGACGGCGTTGAGGTTGGTCTTATCGCCGATTTGCTCCAAGCCAGCAATGGCATCATTGAGCTTTTGTACCATAGCGGCTTGTTCCTCTGCAGTGAATTCCTTCTGCTCCAGGATCGGCTGCTTGCTGCTGCCGCTGCCTGACATAGAAATCTGGCTGGAGGGCCAAATTTTCTCCATCTCTGCCGTTACTTCGCTGATGGCGTTCTGCAGGGTTTCATAGGATTCGCCGGTATATGCGGTACCGGAGATCTGTTTTGCGCTCCACAGGCGGTACTGCAAATTTTCTTCCGGGTTTTCGATTTTTTCCAGGGATGTCCAATCTACTTTCATTCTGGCGTACTGGTCGCCGGAGGTTGGCATAATCGAATACATCACCGGGACGAAAACATGTACATAGGCCGCATTTTCATGAGTATATTCTGCTGCGGTAGTAGGCTTGACGGAATCCTCAAACTGTACCCAAACGGGGGTCACGTCAATGGCAATGAGATGGGCGTAAGGCACATCTTCTATATCCAAAGGACGCTCGTAGTCATAACCAAATCCCGCTGGACGATTGGTGCTGCCGTCATAAACGTTCGGAGAATCCGGATCGTTATAGCTGTCATAGACAGTGGTTCCCTCCTGGGTCAAATGACGGGTGAGGACGTCCATAGCACTAAAGCTGGCGGCATCGGGATCCCCCACCGTGTCAAAAACAGCACCGAACTGCGTCAAATACTTGGCGTCTACCCCTTCCAGCTCCATCATAAAACCGTATTGTCCAATGAAACCCATAGGCATAAACTCCACAATTGCGGTGGCGGTGTTGTCCTTTACCACAATAATGGCACGGTAATCCGTATCTTCCGGATGGTTGGTTTCAAAGGTTGTGCTGCCTCTCAGGGCCGCGTTGCCCATAGAAGACTGATTCATCGTGGCGTGCCACAGGTCAATGTCTGCGTAATAGACGCCATCCTCTACCGGCACGTCAATTTTCTCGATAGGCGTAGTGGGTTCCAGCGTGGCAGCAAAGGCATCTGTAGCACCAACGGTGAATAGGCTGCACAGAAGAGCCAAACTCAACATCAGAGAAAGCCCCCGGCTGCGCCACGAGCGTTTTGTCGTTGTCATTGTATATACCTCCATTTCATGTTCTCCCTCAAGAGGAAAGTAAATATTTCGGTTAGTGTTTTCTAACCATCTTTCAAAAAATTTTTGCCGTTTCTACGGCGAATCCTTGATACGGCTCATGGACTCCTCCTTCTATTGTTTCTGGTCAGGAGGCCGAGCTGCGAACTCGCCCTCCCGGTATATTCCTTTTGTGCAGGAGGCCGCCTACAAGAAGTTAGCAACAGCTAACTAAACCTCCGAAAAAATACTCCTTCCGGAGTTTTTTGAGGCAGCCTGCTTTACCTGTTCTTTTTTGGCTTTGTCCTATGGAGATGACCCATATCTCAAAAGCCTTTCTTTGTCCCGAAGGGCGCTGTTATTTCCAGCTTTCTCTCTCAACGCGTAAATAGTTGGATTTTTCTGCTTCATAAAGCGGTTTTTCTTTTCCAATTTATTCCGCAACTTCCCTAAAGCAGTTCCAGTATAACCAGTTGACTTTTCCTTGTCAATCGATTTTCTGTACCAAACCCGGTTCAAACGGCCTTTTTTCAGCCCCAAAAAGCCCCGAAAGCCGCATGGCAAAAGAAAAATCGCACTTGTACCAAACCTGGTTCAAAAAATTTTTATTTTGCCCTTGACAGCCCCGTTTCAGTGGATGAACATGGTGAAAATCGCCGTGCTTTCCGGCATGTGCATATCTCCCACGCTGCACTGCATTTTCAGGCATACGCTGCCGTGGAGCAGGGTGTCCCGGCCTTTCCCCATGGCGATGAAGTTCAGCGCCGTCACCGGAAAATATACATACCGCCCGTCGATCCCGCCGTCCCGGAACTCGCCGTCGTACAGGTACTGCATCTTGTTGACCCGGCCCTCCATTTTCTTGCCGCTGGACATGGATTCGGCGGACACTGTTTTCACCGCCAGATACACCAGTCCCTCGTGGTCCTTCACGATCAGCTCGCAGGGGTTTTCAAACCCTTTGTTTGCCATGGAGAGGTTGTTGTGGTTCTTGATCTGCTCCCGGTAAATGATGAACGGGAAGTAATAGCTGCCGTCCTTGAGGTGATTGCAGATTTCGCCGCCGTGGAAGTCACGGTGCCCGGCAAAAATCTCCTTGAGACGCATCCGTCCCTCCTGCTCGGCAAGGCGATCCATAAACTCATCGGAAAAGCCAGCCGACAGCGCCCGCAGGGCGTTCTCTTTTACCTGCGCGGGCGGGATGTCCTGATACTGCATATACTGCTCCAGGATTTTCCGCTGATGCAGCAGCTCCTGCGCGGTTCTTTTCCCCGCAGCGGTCAGCACCGACTTTCTGCCCTTCACACGCTCCATCAGCGCCAGCTCGTCCAGGCTGTCAAGGATATGCGTCAGGGTGGATTTCGGCTTATTCAAATATCGGGCGGCGTCGGTCACCGTCCGTTTTTTCGGCTCCGCCTCCAGAAAATACAAGAGCAGCTGGATCTGGATGCCGTTCAGATTTTCAGACATAAAAAAATCCCTTCCTCCTGTTCTAACGTATACAAAACAAAGCCTGTACGCTTTCTCGCAGCGAACCGGCGTTTGTCTTGCATATACACGTTCAGGCTTTAGGGAATTTAGTTAGTTATTGCTAACTGTTAATAATATATCATGCCCCTCCCGGTTTGTCAAGTAAAATATTTTTCGTGATTGACAAATGGGGAAATATGGAGTATACTTTGGTTAGCCAATGCTAACTGCTATTATTTGAAAGGGAGCGCTTTGTATGGCAGAGAAAATACCGGAACACCGGACGGAAGCGGCGGAAAAAGCCGGTTTGAAGCATATCGAACAGATGGCGGCAGACCTGGGGCTTGGCTGCTGCGGGAAGCACGCCGGGCATTCATGCTGCGGCAGGCATCACCACCATACGCCCCATCAGGCGTCTGCTGAAGAAACCGCAGCGGAAGATTGAGAAAACAGCCTGCGGGCTATGTAAAACAGAAGGATATTGCAAGGAGGCTTTACTGTGAAACAACATCGGTTTTGGGCATGGGGCGCTGTGATCTGCATGGTCATGGTACTCATTACAGGCTACAGACACAAATAAAGGAAAGGATGGATTTGTGATGCGTATTTATTCAAAACTGGCCTGCTTTATCGGCGGCGTATTGTTCGGTTCCGTGGGGATCAAGCTGCTTTCGAGCAAGGACGCCAAAAAGGCGTATACCCATATTACCGCCGCAGGACTGCGCATGAAGGATTCGGCGATGAAGACCGTCGCTACGGTGCAGGAAAACGCCGGGGATATCCTGGCCTCCGCCAGGGATATTAATGAAAAGCGGGCCGCGAAAGAAGCGGAGGAAAAAGCCGCGGCTGAGATCGCTGACGAAAACGATGAGGAAAACAAAGAGCCGGAAGAATGAATCGTCCGCAGCAAAGGGAGCCGTGACTGCGGCTCCCTTTTTCATGGAGGTTTTTCAATGAATGCAGTAATCATACACGAGAGCCGCGGCAGGATGCGGCTGCAATGCAGGCTGAAGCAGAAGGAAATGAGCCTGCGTCAGGCGGATCTTCTGGAAGCATGGTTCCAGAAGCAGAGCTGGACCAGCCGGGTAACGGTGCATGAACGCACCGGCTGCGTCATCCTGTACTATACCGGAGCAAGGAAGACGGTTTTGCAGGCTGTGCGGCAGTTTTCCTGGAAACAGGCGGAGCAGAGCGTATCCCTGCCGACGCACAGCAGCCGTATGCTCAACCGCCAGTTCGAGGAAAAGCTGGTGGGCAAAGCGGCGCTGAAACTCGTAAGCACCCTGTTTCTGCCCGCACCTTTGAGAATCGCCCGGGTGCTGTGGCACGCCGTCCCTTTTCTGCGCAAAGGCCTGCGTTGCTTGAGGCAGAATAAAATCAAGGTGGAGCTGCTGGACGCCGTTTCCATCGGCCTGTCCATGATCCGCCGGGATTTTGCCACGGCGGGTTCGGTCATGTTCCTGCTGGAGCTGGGAGAGCTTCTTGAGGAATGGACTAGGAAAAAATCGGTGCAGGATCTGGCGCAGTGCATGTCCTTAAATGTAGACAGGGTATGGCTGAGCACGCCGGAAGGCGAAGTCCTGACGCCGGTATCTCAAATCCGGCCGGGTGACCGGATCGCAGTCCGCGTTGGCGGCGTCATCCCGGTGGACGGTATAGTGACAGACGGCGAAGCGATGGTCAACCAGGCTTCGCTGACAGGGGAATCCCTGCCTGCAGCCAAACGGCCGGGCAGCCTTGTCTATGCGGGAACCACCATCGCGGAGGGAGCCTGCACGATAGAAGTCCGGCAGAGTTCCGGCCAGAGCCGCTACGACCAGATCGTGGCCATGATCGAGCGCTCGGAGCAGATGAAATCGGCGGCGGAAAACAAGGCCGCCAATCTGGCGGACAAGCTGGTGCCGTACACCTTTGCGGGCAGCCTGCTCAGCCTTATCCTGACCCGGAACGTCACCCGCGCCTTGTCGGTGCTGATGGTGGATTTCTCCTGTGCCTTAAAGCTTGCCATGCCGCTTGCCGTACTGTCTGCCATGCGCGAGGCCGGCCGGGAGCATATCACGGTAAAGGGCGGGAAGTTTCTGGAAACCATCGCCCGGGCGGATACCATTGTGTTTGATAAGACCGGCACCCTCACCCGCGCCTGCCCCAAGGTGGTGCGGATAATCCCATTCGGCGGGCACAGGGAAACGGAGATGCTGCGGCTGGCGGCCTGCCTGGAGGAACATTTTCCCCACTCTATAGCCAACGCCGTTGTGGAAGAGGCAAAGCGCCGGGGGCTCAGGCACGAGGAACTCCACTCCAAGGTCGATTATCTGGTGGCGCACGGGATTTCCAGCTCCGTCGGGCAGGAGCGTGTGCTCATCGGCAGCGCCCACTTTATTTTTGAGGACGAAGGCTGTACGGTTCCCGCCGGAGAACAGGAACAATTCGACGCCCTGCCTTTGGAATACTCCCACCTGTATCTGGCAATTGACGGGCAGTTGGCGGCTGTCATCTGCATCGCCGATCCTCTGCGGGAGGAAGCGCCGGACGTTCTTGCCGCCCTGCGCAGGCTTGGGATACAAAAGGCCGTTATGCTGACCGGTGACAGCCGGCGCACGGCCGAAGCGGTTGCTTCCCATATCGGGGTCGATGATTTCTGCGCTGAAGTGCTGCCGGAGGATAAGGCAAATTATGTAGCGGCGCTGCGGGCGCAGGGACATACCGTCATCATGGTGGGAGACGGCATCAACGATTCCCCGGCCCTGTCCGAGGCGGACGCCGGGATCGCCGTCAGCGACGGCGCCGCCATTGCGCAGGAGATTGCCGACGTCACCATTGCGGCGGAAAGCCTGTGGGAGCTGGTGCGACTGCGGCAGCTTGCCATGGCGTTAAACAGCCGCATCCGCAATATTTACCGCTTTGTCCTCGGATTCAACGGAGGCTTGATCGCCCTGGGGGTTGCCGGGCTGCTGCCGCCCTCCACGTCGGCGACCTTGCACAACCTTTCCACGCTGGGGATCAGCCTGCACAGCATGACCTCTCTTCCCTGCAAAGAAATAGAAACAAAACCGGAAAAACGTTCATAATCTGAAAAGGCGGGAAGCTGTAGAATATGCGGCTTCCCGTCTTTGCTTTATGTGCCGCAGACAGGCGAGCCGCATATATTTCCCCATCCTCATAATTTCCTCTTGACAAACCCCTCTGCACGATGTATTATAACATTGTTACATAGCACTGTTATATGGAGGCCGCCATGGAAGAAAAATCACCGGATACCTTAGAAAGAATACAGCAGGCCGCTTTAGAGGAATTTTCCGAGAAAGGGTTCCTCGGCGCTTCCCTGCGGCAGATCGTCAAGAACGCCGGCGTGACCACTGGAGCGTTCTAC
>ENA-UOIZ01001028-UOIZ01001028.1-human-gut-metagenome-genome-assembly--contig:-P88-NODE-1028-length-25306-cov-7.473763_pt1 | contig 25306 bp, 21 predicted proteins | sample MGYA00242336_ERZ723883 | MGnify/ENA metagenome assembly ERZ723883 | reverse complement strand
AACTGCTCTTTCAAGAATGAAAATCTTGCGTCCTAACCGATAGACGAATGGGCCTTACCGCTATTGCACCCTTGTACGGGGCATTTAGTGGCACAAAGGTAGTGAAATTATAATAATCTGCAAGTGTTTTTGCGAAAAAAATGACGATTTCTGTGAAATTATGTTGCAGAGAGGGTGCGAAACGCCTTTAAGAACATTAATTCTGCTTCGCCGGAGTGGTGCTGACGACCACTATCGTGACGGCTGCGATTACGAGTACGATGCCGACTGCGCTCGTAATAGTGAACTGTTCTCCGAAAAACAAGATGCCGAGGACTACCGCCGTCAGCGGTTCCATCGCGCCGAGTATCGATGTCAGTGTGGGTCCGATACGCTTGATGGCCTTGACGAGCGACATGTTGGATACCGCGGTTGCGAAAATGCCGATACCTAGGATGTAGAACCACAGGTGCGGGGCAGTGACGAATTTTACTCCCGTGGTAAGCGATCCGGCGATGAAGAACATAGTTGCGCCGAATGCCATGACGAACAGAGTGAGCGTTGCAGAATCTACCTTGTCGAGTCCCGATTTGCGTACACCTACGATGTAGCCTCCGTAAGAGAATACGGATATGCAGGCGGCGGCGATTCCGATCTTCGGATTTCCGCCGGCAGCCGTTATATCGCCGCTCGAAAGCATCGTCGCTCCGACAATCGAGATGGCGATTGCTGCGATGACTTTGGCGGAGATTCGTTCGCGAAAGAAGATTCCCATCGTTGCGGCGACGGCGAGCGGATACATGAAGTGGATCGTAGATGCCACACCGGTCGCGATATTGCTGTAAGCGATTACCAGACTAAGCGACGTTGCGGCGCGTAAAATGCTTAGCATGAAAATTCGCAGCAAATCCCTGCCGCTTACGCGGAATCGGATTCCTGCCATGAACCCGAACAGGGCAAGAGCGACGGATGCCGTTCCCCAACGATAGGTCAGCACCTCCCACGGCGTCAGTCCTGCGTTAAGCAGCGATACCGTGAAAAACGGAGCGAGACCGAACGTAGCGGATGACAACGCGGCGTAGGATATGCCTTTCAATCGGTTTTTCATGATTTGCGAATCGTGTGTGAATGCGGATGCAAATATGATGCTGTTCGAGTGTTTCGAACCGGTGTTATTTGGTACCGAACAATTGTTCGATGATACCCTGTCGGCGTATCTCTCCGGTCGGCAGTTTGATTATCGAGCGGTCGTCGATCACGGCTATCGAATCGCATACGGGTATCGCTGCATCGAGGTCGTGCGTCGAGAATAGTATGCACTTGCCCTCTTCGTGCGCGAGCCGTTGCAAAAGCCGGCAGATTTCGAACCGGGTCGGAATGTCGAGGAATGCCGATGGCTCGTCGAGAATTATTATAGGTGTCTGCTGCGCCAATGCTCGGGCGATCATTATCCGCTGGCATTCGCCGTCCGACAGAGTGTCGATGCTGCGCGAGGCGAATGTCTCCATTCCGACAGCGCACAGCGCATCGGCTACTATTTGCCGGTCTGCCTTCTGCATCCGTCCGATCCAGTTGGTGTAGGGCGCACGTCCTATCGCCACTATGTCTTCGCATCGAAGATTGGCGATGCGCACCTTCTCCGTGCCTACGAAACTTATCGTGCGAGCGATCGATTCTGGCGACATCTTCGCCGCATCTTTGCCGTCGAGCAATATTTCACCGCTCTTGGGCGGCTCTATTGCCGTTACAGCCCGCAGCAGTGTGCTTTTTCCCGCACCATTACGTCCGACGAGTGCCGTCAGTTCTCCGGCGGCGAATTCCGCCGAGCCGTTTTCCATAAGAATGCGGTTGCCGTAAGCGAGCGATATGTTGCGCAGGGTTACCATCGGAACAGACTTCGGTTGCTGGTTACTATGTATACGACTATCGGAATTCCCATCAGTGCCGTTACCGAGTTTATCGGCAGCGTCAGCCGCTTTGCGATGATGTCGCACATGAGCATCATTGCCGTACCGATCAGTATCGATGCCGGAACGAGCGTGCGATGGTCTGCCGATGCGAAAATCATCCGCGCGAGATGCGGCACGGCAAGACCGACGAACCCTATCGGTCCGCAGAATGCTGTTACGGTTCCTGCGAGCAGAGTGGTGGATGCGAAAATTATGCGGCGAGTCCTCGTAATGTTCAGTCCCATCGAACGTGCGTAATTTTCGCCGAGCAACAGCATGTTCATCGGCTTGATTGCTGCCACGGCAAGACCTATTCCGGCGATTGTCGACGGAGCGATCACTGCGAGTTGCCCGTATGTTACGTCGCCGAGCGATCCCATAGTCCATACGACGAACGATTTGAGAGCCGCTTCATTGCTGAGATACTGCATTATCTCGACCGCGGCACCGATTGCGGACGACAGCATCATGCCGAGAATCAGAATCACCATTATGTCTTTTATACGCCGCGACAGCGACATGACGAGCAGCAGTATAGCCGCCGCACCGATCCATGCCGCACCTGCCGTACCTATCGTCTGCATTAGCGGATGTGCGGTGAGTCCCAGCAGCGGTGCGCCGAGCAGAAACAGCGCGACACCGAAACTCGCTCCCGCACTCACTCCGAGTACGTAAGGTCCGGCGAGCGGATTGCGGAACAGCGTCTGCATCTGCAATCCGCTCGCCGACAATGCCGAACCTGCGAGAACCGCCATGATCGCTTTTATCAGACGTATGTCGATGATTATGCTGCGCAACGATGCATCCGTTTCGCTGTCCGTCAGTGCAGCCACAACGTCGCGTAACGGAATGGCGACCGAGCCGACGGCAATATCTGCCATGAACAGCAGACCGACGGCGACTGTCAGCAGCGAAAAGAGTATTGCATTGCGTCCGTGCATCGAGATTTATTCCAATCGTTTATAATAGTATAGCGAGTCTGTCGGCGGGTTGCCGTGCAGAATTTTAGCCAAGTCTTCCAGTATCTTGTCCGGTGCAATGGCTCCGGACTCCCAAAAGTCGCTGCCTCCGTTAGGCGTCGTGCGCTTAGTGTTGTTGTAGACGCGTCCATTGCGGACGGAGTTTATACCGGCGAATTTCGGATTCGTGCGTCGCAGTTCGTCGAGCGAACCGCATTGTCCGACGTTCAGCCATACGTCGGCTCCGCTTGCGAGCAACAGTGCCTGTTCGAGCGAAACCGGAACGGACGATGACGAATCGTTGGCAGGGTGGACGTATTCGCCGCCTGCATCCTCGATAAGTCGTACCGAGTAACTGCGGACTGACGGCATGAACCAAGTGTCGCGGTAAGGGGTATTGAGCATCACACGCGGACGTACGGCATCGGATTGTGCTATCGAATCGCGGAGTGTTTCGTAGCGATCGGCAATTTCGGCGAAAGCGGCTTCTCCATCCGCCTGCTTACCGCATATCGCGGCTATGGCGACGATCCATTCCGCCTTGCCGAGCGGTTCCGGTTCGACGTAGTCGCCTATATATATATAAGGTATCCCGAGTTCGCGCAATTTTCCGGTCAATGCTTTGTCTTCGCCGTATACTCCGTAGAGCAGCACGAGGTCTGTATGTATCGCCGCTATGGTTTCGAAATCGAGGTTCGATTCGTAGCCTATATCCTTAATGCGACCTGCGGCTATGGATGCCGCGACGGACGGATTGGAGATGTAGTCTGCGCCCGATACTCCGACTATGCGTCCGCATTCGTCTATGGCGTCGAACATCGCGACGAAACTCGATGACATGACGGATACACGTTTTGCCGGAGTGTTCACAGACTGTCCGTCAAATCCTTCCGGTACAGTTTCTCCCTCGGCGAGAAGCAGCAGCGACTGCTCGTAACCCGATGCACCCTGCCACGGGTCGTTCACTCGAAGTATGCGGCTGCGGGTGAGTGCGGAATCGGCAAGAATGCGAAACCCTTTGGCGTACAGAGGTTCGTATGCCGCCGTACCTTCGGTTCGGTTCTGCTTGGCGGCTGTATTGCAACCTGCCGCAAATGCAGCGATAAGGCAGAGGTACAGTATTTTCGGAACGAGTTTCATCTCCGTCTATTTTTTTTCGAGCAGTATTCGTGCCTGCGAGAGAGCGGCTTCGGTTATCGTATCGCCCGACAGCATCTTTGCGATCTCTTCCACCCGTTCTTCGGCGGACAGTTCGCGTATCTGTGTTGTGCCGTTGCTTTTGTAAACGAGGAAATGACTGTCGCCCTTCGATGCCACTTGTGGCAGATGGGTGATGTCAATCACCTGCATCGACTCCGACAGCGTGCTGATGATGTCGCCGACAGCATTGGCTATGCGACCCGAAACACCGGTGTCGATTTCGTCGAAAATGATGGTCGGCAGTGCGAGGCGCCGAGCCAGAATCGCTTTCAGAGCGAGCATCACGCGCGAGAGTTCGCCGCCCGATGCGATCTTTTCGATTTGGCGCGGTTCGATGTCGGCATTCGCCGAGAACATGAAATCGACGGCATCACATCCGTTCGCCGACAATGCGGTAGGCGTCAATCTTATCTCCATTCGCGACTCCGCCATGCCCATTCCCGCGAGGATTTTTACGACCTCGCCGGCGAATTTCGGAGCGGATTTCGCTCTCGCGTCGTGCAATTTGTCTGCGAGTGCCGTCGCACGGCTTTCGCATTCGGCGGTTCGGCGTTCCGCTTCTGCGATGGATTCGTCGCCGTGGATTATCGCGTCGAGTTGAGCGGCGTATCGGTCGCGAATGCCGATAAGTTCCGTTACGGTGTCCACCCGATGTTTGCGACACAGCGAGTAGAGCGTGTCGAGCCGCATATTCACCTTGTCGAGCCGCTCCGGATCCGATTCGATTCGGTCGGCATCGTAGGCGACCGTGGAGTCCATGTCTTTCAGTTCGACGGCTGTCGAGTGCAGCCGTTCGGCGAGTTCTGTCGCCGGAGCATAGTTGGCTGCGATATGACGCAACGAATTTTCGGCATCTTTGAGTTGTGTCAGTATGCCGCTGTTGTCGTCTTCGAGCATCTGCCGGATACGACAGAGCGTTTCGCCTATGCGGTCGGCATTCTCCAATGTCCGTTGTTCCGCTTCCAACTCCTCGGTTTCGCCTTCGCGCAGTGATGCCGAAACGAGTTCGTCCACCTGATGACGCAACCACTGTTCGTCATCACGCGATTTGGCGGATTGCGATTTCAGTTCGGCGAGTTCGGTGCGCAGGCGCGACAACTCGGCATAGGTATGACGGTATTTGTCGGCGATCGGAGCGCACTCGGCGATAGTGTCGAGCGCCTTCATGCGGAATTGTTCCGACGATATGATAAGGTTCTGATGTTGAGAATGAATGTCGATCAGATAACCGCACAACTCTTTCAGAAATGCGAGCGGTACCGGCTGGTCGTTTACGTAAGCACGGCTTTTGCCGCTCGGCGATATGATGCGTCGTATGACTGTCTGCGGGTCGTAGTCGATGTCGTTCTCCCCGAATATCTCCTCCAAAGCCAATCCGTCGATGTCGAACTCGCCTTCGATCACACAGTTGCGGGATGTGTCTTTTATCGCTCCCGCATCGTTTTTAGCACCCAACAGCAGTCCGAGCGCACCCATGAGTATGGATTTTCCCGCACCTGTTTCACCGGTAATGATGTTCAGATGTCGGTCGAACCTGATTTCGAGCCGGTCTATCAACGCATAGTTCTCAACTGTCAGATTGGTAAGCATGGTTCTCTACTTGATCGTCTGTTCGATGTCGAAAAATTTCTCGATACGGTCGGCGATGCGCTCCGCGACCTCGCTTTTGCGCATCAGCGGCAACTCTTCCTTGCGTTCCGTATCTATGAATGTAACTTTGTTGGTGTCCACTCCGAATCCGGCACCTTTATCCTGCAACGAGTTGAGGACGATGAAATCGAATCCCTTACGACGCAGTTTGTCGTAGGCATTCGCTTCTGCATCATGGCTTTCGAGTGCGAACCCGACGAGCAGACGTCCGTCTTTTACTCGTCCGAGTTCGGCTGCGATATCTTTGGTGCGGCGCAGGTGCAGCGTAAGGTCATCTTCGCCCTTTTTCAGTTTGCGGTCGGATACCTCGCATGGCGTGTAATCGGCTACGGCAGCGCACATAACGGCTCCGTCGGCATCGGTGAACCGTTCGACAGTCGCTCGGTACATATCTTCCGCCGATAAAACGTTCAGTCGCTCAACTCCGTTCGGTGTCGGCAGCGTGGTGCGTCCGCTGACGAGCGTAACGACCGCTCCTCTCGTAGCGAGTTCGCCCGCTATCGCATAACCCATCTTGCCCGTCGAGTGGTTCGAAATGAATCTGACGGGATCTATCGCCTCAATGGTCGCACCTGCCGTAACTATCAGCCGGCGTCCTGCAAGACTGCTCTTTTTTTTTTCGGAAAGAAGTTCGTCCACGAACCGTACTATGGCTTCCGGCTCAGCCATACGACCTTTGCCCGACAGACCGCTTGCCAACTCGCCCTCCGGAGAGTCGATGACTGCTGCTCCGCGCGAGCGCAGAATGTCGATATTCGCCTGCGTCGCCGGATGAGCGAACATGTCGCAGTCCATCGCCGGAGCGATGACGGTGCGGCAGCGAGCCGACAGGTATGTCGTAAGCAGCAGATTGTCGGCGATTCCGTAAGCCATCTTGGCGATGGTATTAGCCGTGGCTGGAGCAATAAGGTAGCAGTCCGCCCATTCTCCCATGGAGATATGGGAGTGCCAGTCGCCGTTTTCGGGATTGTAGAATTCGACGGCGATAGGATTCTTGGACAGCGTAGCCATGGTAACCGGCGTGATGAACTCTTTGGCGGTCGGCGTCATAACGATTTTGACCTCCGCACCTGCCGTTTTCAGAAGACGACAAAGCATAGCCGCCTTATATGCCGCTATGCTGCCGGTTATACCCAATAGAATATGTTTTCCCTTCAACATGATTCCGTATCGTTTCGTGTCCGTCATCCGGCTGCTGTGCCGGATCAGGACGGAGTTCGGTCGAGGGGACGACTATTTGGTGTTGCCCTCTCTGTAATATATTTCGTCGTCGAGGAACTCTTCGGTAGCGATGATCGCCGGTTTCGGAAGACGCTCGTAGAAACGCGAGATTTCGATCTGCTCGCGGTTTTCGAAAGTCTCCTCCATGGTGTCGGTCGGCGACGAGAAATCGGCGAGTTTGCGGTTGAGTTCCGCTTTCAGTTCCGATGCGATCTGGTTTGCACGACGCGAGATGATGTTGATGCTCTTGTAAACGTTGCCGGTTTCGTGATCGAAATCGACGAGTTTGCGCGTTACCGTGTTGTTCGGAATGTTCTTCTTGATTTCCATTTCTTATTGTTGTTTGTCTATATTGTTTTTGTCGATGTAATTCTTTGCCTCCTTGGCATAACGTTCGAGTTCTTTCACCCGTTTCGATTCAGGATACTCTTCGATGAACGAATAGTAGGAGTCGAGCAGCGAAAGATAACGGTCTGCCTGCTTGGACTCGACAGAATCGTGGGCGAGATGGTAGTTCGATACCACGATGTAGTACATGATGTCCTCGCGGTGGGAGGTGTTGGCGTAGTTCTTCAAGGCATTCTTGAATGCCACGACCGCTGATTTGTACTTGCGGATTTTGTAGTATGTGTAGGCATTGAGGAAATTCTTGTCGTGCAGACGGAGCGTAAGTTCGTCGATCAGTTGGTTGAACGTTTCGACGCGCGACGACTCCGGATAGCGCTCGACAAACTCTGTCAGCGACACTATTGCCTGTGCCGTAAGGGTCTGGTCGCGGGTCGGTCCCGGCGCGAGATAATAGTGACAGAGTGCATACATGCCCTCGGCATCCTCGATGAAGATGCTGCGACCGAACTTGCGGCGGAATTCGTCGAAAAGTTCCGATGCGTCGTGATAGTCGCGGTGCTTGAATTTGCTGCGGGCGCAGAAAAATGCGATCGAATCCTCGCGCTCGCTGCCGATATAATATCCCTGGCAGGCTTCGAACAATCCTGCGGCACGGTTCCACTTCTCTTGGTTGTAGTATTTGAGCGCAGTATTGTATATGAGTTCGGGATCGCCGCTCTTGGCGATTCTGCTCGTTCCGGCGCATGCGCAGAACAATATGGCGACCATTATCGTTACGGTCGCGACCGCATAAATTCTCTTCATTGCCAATATCTTTCTCACTTCGACATACTAATCGTGCAAAGTTACGTATTATTTAACGAATTAACAAATTCGGAAATTGTTTTGAACCGATTGTTTTCTTTTCTTGCCACGTCTTACCGGTCATTTTCGACCTTCTCATCAGTCATGTGGCAATCTTGACGACCGGAAGCGGAGGTTAGGGACTTTAAGGGCTTTAACGACTTTAAAGTCCTTAAAGACTCTCTTTTATTTCCGCTCGCCCAGTCCGCCGTGGGCCAGCAGCCATTCGGCTATTTGTATTGCGTTGAGTGCCGCACCCTTCTTTATCTGGTCGGCGACGCACCAGAATGTCAGTCCGTCAGGCGATGTTATGTCGGCTCGGATGCGACCCACGTACACCGGTTCCTTGCCGGCGATAAACAGCGGCATCGGATATTGTTTCTGCTGCGGATCGTCGATAACCACGATTCCTTCCGATTTTTCGAATGCCGCACGAGCCTCTGCCGGCGTAACGGGACGTTCGGTCTCGATCCAAATGCTCTCCGAGTGCGCCCGCATGACCGGAACGCGGACGCATGTCGCCGAAACTTCTATGTCGGAATGCATGATTTTGCGCGTTTCGTTGTACATCTTCATCTCCTCCTTGGTGTAGTCGTTGTCTGTGAAGACGTCTATATGCGGGATGACGTTGTAGGCGAGTTGGTAGGCGAATTTCTCGACGTGCGGGTCATTTCCTCCGGCGAGTTCGGCATGCTGCTGTTCGAGTTCCGCCATCGCCGACGCTCCCGCACCGCTCGCAGACTGATAGGTGGCGACTCTCACGCGGCGGATGTGTGAAATCTTCTCTATTGCGTTGAGCGCCACTACCATCTGAATGGTGGTACAGTTCGGATTGGCGATTATTCTGCGCGGAGCGGAGAGTGCGTCTTCGGGATTGACTTCGGGAACGACCAACGGCACGTCGGCGTCCATGCGGAAACAACTCGAATTGTCTATCATCAGTGCGCCGTGCTTTGTGATCGTTTCGGCGAATTCGCGCGATACTCCGCCTCCTGCCGAAACGAGAGCGAGATCGATGTCGCGGAAATCGTCGTTATGCTCCAACTTTTTTATGGTCAGTTCCTGTCCGCGGAACATACGGGTTTGACCGGCACTCCGATCCGATCCGAACAGCACGAGTTCGTCCAAAGGAAAATCGTGTTCTTCGAGGATCTTCAAAAATTCCTGCCCGACTGCGCCGCTTGCGCCTACTATCGCTACTTTCATATTCTGTTAAGTTAAGGTCTTTAATTATTTAAGGTCGTTAAAGTCTTTATGACGTTTTATCAGTTGAAGAAGTCGTCTTCCGTTGCCGATTCTCCGACAGACGCCTGTTCCGCTTCCGGACAGTCGAAACCGTTCCACAGCGGCGGACGTACGAAGGTGTCGGTACGGTTTATACGGATCGACGGATCGTTGTATACGCGTGAGAGGAAATCACCGACGATAGGGAGTGCCATAACCGATCCTTCACCCCTGCGGCGCAGGTGCACCGACTGGTCTTCGCCGCCGACCCATGCTCCAGCCACGAGTTTCGGTGTAACGCACATGAACCATGCGTCGCGATTGCTGTTGGACGTTCCGGTCTTGCCGGCGATGTCCATATCCTTGAATCCGAACTGCCATGTCATGCGTCGTCCGGTTCCGTTTGCGATTACGTTTTTGAGCATCGAAAGCATCGTGTATGCGGTTTCGCGGCTTATCGCGTCCTGCGACGACGATGCGAACGTCGAAATCAGGTTGCCCTGACGGTCCTCGATGTGCGTTACGAATAGCGGCGAATTGCGTACACCTTCGTTGGCGAATGTCGCATAGGCACCGACCATCTCGAATACGTTTGATTCGAATGTTCCCAGACACAGTGCGTAAACAGGATCGATATGGCTGCGAATTCCCATGTTATGGAGGAAATCTGCGACTGCCTCCGGCTGTTTCGCCTGCTTCATGATCCATGCCGAGTAGTTGTTGCGGCTGTTGGCAAGACCCCATGTGAGAGGATGCAGCACTCCGTCGTACTCGACATTGCCTGCCTCTTTCGGCGACCATGCCGTGCCGACAGCGGTTTCGATTGTTACCGGCAGGTTCGGTGCGGTTGTACAAGGCGTCATGCCGAGATGATCTATCGCGAAAGTATAGATGAACGGTTTGACGGTCGAGCCGATCTGACGTTTGCCCTGTTTCGCCATGTCGTATTTGAAATACTGGAAGTCCGGTCCGCCGACGTATGCCTTGACGTGTCCCGTCTGCGGCTCTATCGCCACGAAACTTGCCCTCATGATGCGTTTATGGTGGAGTATCGAATCGCGCGGAGTCATCACCGTATCGCGTTCGCCGTTGTAGGTGAAGACCTTCATCGGACATTTGCGTTCGAAACTTGCGTAGATGTCCTTTTCGCCGACACCGGCAGACTTCATGTTGCGGAAACGGTCGGAATTGCGCATTGCCCGTTTGACGATGTTTTCCGCTTCCGATGCGTCGATTCCTGTAAACAGAGTACGTGTGGTGCGTACCTGCTCGTCCATCATGGGTTGGATCACCGTGCGCATCTGTTTTTGCAGCGACTGCTCGGCGTACTCCTGCATCGAAGCGTTGATGGTCGTATAGATGCGTAGCCCGTCGCGATAGATGTTGTATTCGGTGCCGTCCGCCTTGCGGTTTTTATGACACCAGCCGTATAGCGGGTTTTCGTCGTATTCGCGACATGCCTCTTCGTAATCCCAGTCGTTCAGGAATTGTCGGCGTTTGGGGCGTTCGGCATTCATCACCAGCCGCAGCATTTCGCGGAAATATGTCGCGCGACCGTTGTTGTGCGAAACGGGTTTGTAGTTGAGCGTGATCGGCAGAGCGGCTATCGAATCGTATTGCGCGCGCGTAATGGCACCTGCCTCGGAGATGCGTTTCAGAACCAGATTGCGTCGTGCGAGTGCGTTTTGCGGATTGCGTACCGGCGAATATCGCGTCGGCGCATTCACTACGCCGACGAGCATCGCTGCCTCCTGCAAGTTAAGTTCGTCTGGTGTTTTGCCGAAGAATGTCGCCGCTGCGGACTTGATGCCGAACGAGTTCGATCCGTATTCCACAGTATTGAGATACATGGCTATGATCTCCTCCTTGGTGTAGTTGTATTCGAGTTTGACTGCAGTGATCCACTCCTTGAATTTCGCGACTACGAGTTTGGCGGTGCGGACTATCTTGCCGTCGTTGCGCATATCGTCGCGCGGGAAAAGGTTTTTCGCCAACTGCTGCGTTACGGTGCTTCCGCCGCCTTGCGAATGATGCCCCAATGCGATAGTCTTTACCCCGACGCGCAGAAGCGACGGCAGGTCGATGCCCGAATGACTGTAAAAACGTGCATCCTCGGTCGCCACCAGCGCTGCTGCGACGGGCGGAACGATGCGACCCGAAATCGTCAGACATTGCGTGGAGTCCTGCGGGAACAGGTCGTCGTACTGGACGTAAGATCGGTTCTGGACGAAGAAACTGCCGATGACCTTGCCGTCGTCGGCGTAGATTTCGGTCGCAAGATTACTCTTGGGATTCTCCAACTCTTCGAACGACGGCATCCTGCCGAATGCTCCGACGGCAGTCAGCAGCAGCATCGCGAAGAGCGCTGCGAGCGGAGCCATGGTGACGATCCACAGCCACTTGATGATTTTCGACGACGTTTTGTCGCCGGTTTTCGCTCTTTTCGTATTCGATTTTCGTTTCATATTCGTACTTTATCTTTATTTAGAACGGAAGACCGAATCCTGCCGATATGTACATCCCTTTTTTATTTGGTTTGTATACCGAAATCGTTACTGCGGTGGTCGCAGCGGCAGGCATACGGAACAGATTCACATCGAACGTTATGTCGCCTCCGTAAGCGAAAAGCGACTTGCGTCGGATATCCGACGACACCTTGTAACTTCCGGTTGCCGGGTTCTCGGTTATTTTGAAATATGGACTGTCGAACGATGCGTAGTCGAAGCCCAGATTGAGTCTGATTCGTTTGAAATATAGTATCGACGGTATTCCGCCTTCCGGATAGCAGAGCGGGAACTGGTAGTTGGCAGACAGTGCCAGATAGTTGCGACTCTGTATCTCCGCCGACGAGAATCCTCTCGGAATCAGCCGCGACGAATTGAACGAGAACATCGATATGGAGTTGTCGGACTTGAAACCTCCTATCGACGTCTGATAAGCCATGGCGAGCGACAACGAGTTGTGAGGAGCGAATCCCGGCAGCCATCCTTTGGCATAGAGAGCCACGAGGTTGCTGAAATGCGCGTCGGCAGGGTTGAGTGCGTAGGACAGGTTGAGTGCGCAGCCCAACGGCGGTGCGAAATCCTTATGCGCCATCTGAACGGTACTTTGGTATCCGATGCCGAATTGAAGCGTGTGCATGCCCTCGCTGAATCCTATTTTCGCGAGATTGGTAATGTTGTAGCCGCTCGCTTTCCAGTTGCTCATCTTGGCGACGAGACCGTTGGAGTAGTTCCATACGGCGGAAACGCTCAGGTAGCGTGTGCGGTACCCCGCCTGAAAATAGAGTGGTAACAGAACACTCGTTTGTATGTTGTAGTATTTGTCGAGTTTCGGCTGTTCGGGGAATACGAGTTCGTATTTGCCCGTTTCTTCGTTCTTCATGTACGAGTAGGCATAGTACATACGTTGTGTGCCGCCGTAGGATGCACTCAATCCTATGTTTACTCCCAAGCCGTAGTAGCGCAGCGTGCCTTTGTAGAATGAACCTTCATCCTTGTTCCACCCCCATGTAACGAATCCTTCGGCACTCGAAAGCAGACTTTGCGACATCAGCGTGACTCCGAGATTGAAATCGAATCGTCCCTCCTCCGTAAACTCGTACGGATCGTAGGATGCCGGAGCCCAAGAGTGGACGTTGAACAGGTGGGTGAATTTCGAGAAATGCCGCGAACGGTTTTTCTTGATGGTCTCGACCGAGTCCCTGCCGGAGAAACGCACCGTGTCGAGATTGATTACGTCCCATTTCTTGCGCGGAGGATTGACGAGATTCACCGGTAGTCGCGACGGCACGACCTCGTGCAGCGAATCACGTACGATGCGTTGCCGTGCGAGCCTGTAACCGGATTTGTCATAAGTCGTTACTATCGCTTCGCTGCCGTCGGCGTTCGGGTTCGGCGAGAACGAGCCGTAAGTCGAGGTCGTCATGCGGTATTCCTTGCCTTCGGCGAGGTCGTAGCAGTGCGCTTCGTCCTTGCCCGACGCGATGGAACCGAAATAGAGTACTCCGTTTCTCGCTCGCAGGTTGCTGAGCGTTATGTAGGCACCTTCGGTAACGTGCGAAATCGAACGGTCGTCGTTCACCCGTCCGAGCCACATTCCACTGTCGTCGGTCGCGATGAAATATAGCCGCTGCGTGAAATTGTCGTAGGCGAGCGAGTGTATCTCGATGTCGGATGGAATCTGTGCGCGAAAATAACGGTTTCCGATATCGCCGCGCAGAATGGCATACGTTCCGTCTGGATTGTATTCGACCCATGCGAGTTCGAGCGAATCTATTACCGTAGGGTATAGTATGTTGCGATACTTGCGGACCGAGCGCGGTTTGCCGCGGTCGAGGTCGGCGTAACACAGTTTGGAGTTCACCCGTTCGGCGAAGAGCGTGCTGCGACGATACTCTGTCCACCAGATGCGCTTGCCGTCGGTCGTCGGTCGCGTCGAGATCCGTCCGGTGTGGCAAAGCCGCTTTTCGCTGCCGTTTTCGGTGTCGGTAACGACGATTTCGGAGTAGGTGTCGAGACTCTCTTTGAATGAAATGATCCGTTTGCCGCCGTCGATGAACATCGGGTGGGAGTATGTCGTGAAACTGCGCGACGGCGGAACGGCAATGCGTTCCGCGGAATCCTCCGCCTTGGGCAGCGAATCCCAATAGGCGTTAAGGTTGCCGAACGTTTCGCGTATCAGATTGTTCGTATTGGTGTCGTAATACTTTTTCAGCGCGACAGCCGAGGTCGCGAACACGTAGGGATTGCGCACGGCGTAGCGGGTAACCTTGTTCCAGATGTTCTCGTCGTATTTGGTGTCGGCGTAAGCGGTTATCTGGTAACCGATGTGGTAGTGGTCTGGGATATGTTCGCGATACGAACCGCAGAACCATTTGTCGGTGTTCTTACGCTGTTTGGTGAAGTCGCCGGCGGCTCGATAGTCGATAGTGAAACTCGGCTGCAAAGCGCGACCGAATGAAGACATGGCGGTTTCCGACAGTACGGCATCGCCTTCGATCGCCCATAACGGCATGAAAAGCAGACCGATAGTCGAACTCTGCTGTCCGAGCAGGTAACTGAATACGCGCACGACTCCGCGGTTGAGGTTGTTGTACTGCACGGCATGGCGGTATTCGTGGGCGGCGAGTTGTTTGAGCCACGGCATCGAATAACTGTCCGTTGCCGGCGACGAGAGGATTTCCACTCGCTTCGGCAGCCACATTACCATTCCGTTGGAACTGAAATTCTCGGGATGCACGATGAAAGGAATGTTCATCGGTCCGTGGCGGAAACCGAATCCGATGTCGGGCTGTACGGCTTTGGTGTAGCATAGCAGTTTGTATGCGAGGTTCCGTGCTGTGTCGGGATAGATGATGTCGATTTTCTTTCCTTTGATCTTGTTCCAATGCATCGATTCGGGATCGGCACCCCACGAATAGAACTGCGCCGATGCACGGAATGCACCGAGCGTCAGTATTGTTGCGATGAGTATGTATCTGAATCCCTTTGCCATCGTCTATTCGAACGAAAGATATTTCCAGCCGTTTTCGGTGAAGCAGCGCACCTTGCCTGCCGCCGTATCGTAATAAAGCGTGCCTATCGGAACTTCGACCGAGCCGAGTTGCGCATTTGCGTACATCGTGCCGGTCGGAGCCTCGTTCAGCGCGGCGAGAGTGAACGGAACGAACGATTTCGCCCATCGGCGTCCGAAATCGACGCCTTCGTTGCGGTCATCCGAACCGAGTTTGACCCAGCCGAAGTGACGCTTTTCGCGGTACAGTCCCTTCGGCGAATATACCTGAATGCAGGCGATGTCGGGCGCCTGCTTGCCTATAAGCATCGTCAGACGGCATGTCTCGCCGGCATTCCATCCCTCGAAAACGTGTCCTCCGTCCACGAAACTCGTTTTCGGCTTCGGAGACTCGCTGTTCCAGCGTCCGCGACCTCCGCGTACCGAGAGCATCACGCTCGATTCGAGAATGCCTTCGACGGTGTTATATATCGGCTGTTCCTCGATGTTGAAGCCGTAGTTGTAGCGCACGTCTTTCCACTTCTCCCACGACGGATCGATTTCCTTGCGTACCGGTACGTAGCGGCTTTCCATCGATTCGATGACTTTCGACAACGAATCGACTTTGGCGGCAAGTGCGGCGACGCTTTGTAACAGAGCATCTTTTTCCGCACGACGTGCGTAGCGTTTTTGAGCCGATGCACCGAAACAGAGCATTGTTGCGAGAGCGAACAGGACTAATCTTTTCATGACATCACACTTTCTTGCATCGGTAACCCTCGCGGAGCAGCAGATCGGTTACGCGGTCGCGATGGTCGCCCTGAATTATTATTTCGCCGTCTTTTACGGATCCTCCGACACCGCACCCCTTTTTGAGCATACGGCCGAGTTCTGCCAAATCGTCGTCCGTGCCGATGAATCCTCGTACGACGGTTACGATTTTGCCTGCACGGTGTTTGCTGTCGCGCCATACGCGCAAGTCCTGTTCGCGAGGCGGTAGCGTCTGTGTCTGCGGTTCTTCGTCGGACGAATATTCGAAATCGGGATTCGTCGAGAATACGACGCCGAGTCTGTGTTTCCAATCATTCTCCATAAGCGGTGTTTTTAACGTATAACGTTAAAGCGATTTGCAAAAGTACGAATAAGCGAGAGGAAAAGCAAAAGTTCTTTTGCTTTTCCCGAGCGGGAGGTGATTCATTAGGGACTTTAAGGTCGTTAAAGTCCTTAACGACCTTAAAGTCGTGGAATTCGCCGGCTGTTGGTTTTGGAGTTTCGGCAGTTTTGAACTATCTTTGTGATATGGGTAAAAACAGAGTGAAGGAATCCGATATCGAACGTATCGAAAAGATGCGGCGCAATGCGCTTGAATCGGGCAATGTCGATTTGGCGACGCTGCCTCAGCCGTTGCGCATCGACGACGGCAAACGGCTGGTGCGCGTTTATGTGGAGGGTTACGAGGATGTCGCGTTCTGGCGCGGAATCTTCGACCATTTCCACAATCCGTATTTACGGTTCGAGATCTCCGTTCCGACGCGCGAAGATCTTCCCAAGGGCAAAAAGGTGCTGCTGTCGATGGCTCGCGATGCCTGCGACGGAACTCTGCTATGTATGGATTCGGACTTCGACTATCTGTTCGGCGAAACGGACGAGCAGTCGCGGAGTATCGTCGAATCGCCGTTTATGTTCCATACATACGCATACGCCACCGAAAACTATCTGTGTTATGCTCCGTCGCTCCACAACGTTTGTGTCAAGGCGACCAAGAATGATACGCACATTTTCGATTTCGTAAGTTTCATGGCAGATTACTCGCGGACGATCTATCCGCTGTTTCTGTGGTATGTCTACTCTGCGAGCCGAAAGACCGAAAACGTATTGACGCTGCTCGAATTCAAGTCTTCGGTGCGGCTCGGCTATATAGACCTGACCGACAACGGTGCGCATACGATAGAGTGGCTTTCGCGACATGTCGAACAGCGAGTTCGGTCGCTGAGGAGTAACTATCCTCAGATGACGGCGGATGTCGAGCGGTTCGGCGAGTATCTGAAAGGCAGGGGTGTAGAACCGGAGCAGACCTATCTGTTCATGCACGGACACACGCTGATGGACAACGTAGTGCTGATAGTATTGAGCGGCGTGTGCGAAAAGTTGCGTCAGATGTCGATCGCCAAAATCGTGGCATCGTCGAAAGAGGGCGTGGCGCTGAAAAACGAGATGAGCAACTATACCAACTCGCTGCGTTCGATCCGCGATGTGCTGCTCGACAACGAAAACTACACGTCATGTCCGCTGTACAAACGGCTGAGAGCGGATATTCAGCACTATATCGACTCGACGATAGCGGAGGTGCAGAGCGGTCGATAACGACCTTTGCCAACGATATTAAGGTTGTGCGGCGAGAGTCTTTTCGAGAGTTTCGCCGATTATGCGCAGTCCTGTAACGATCTTTTCGTCGGGCATGTTCGAAAAGTTGATCCGCATCGTGTTCTCGCGGCTCTTATTCGGAAAGAACGACCCTCCTGGGACGAATGCGACTCCCTTTTCGAGACATTCGGCGAGCAGTTCTCTGGCAGAAATGCCGTCCGGCAATTCGATCCAAATGAAAAGTCCGCCTTCGGGGTGCGTGAAGCGGATCTCCTTGGGAAAATATTCGGCGATGCAGTTCAGTGCAATGTCGCGTCTGTGTTTGTAGACATCGATTATGCGGGCTATATGGGCTTCGATGTCGTGATGCTTCATGTATTCTGTAACGATGCTCTGCGACAAAGGATTGCATTGCAGGTCTGCACCCTGTTTGACCAGTACGTATTTGCGGATTATATCCTTGTGTCCGGCGACCCAGCCGATACGGAATCCTGGACAGAAGATCTTGGAGAACGTGCCGACGTAAATCACGCAGTCCGCCTTGTCGAACGATTGTATCGACGGCAGATTTTCGCCATCGAAACGCAACTCTCCGTATGGATTGTCCTCGATTACGGCAACATCGTATTCGGCGGCGAGTTCGGCGAGCCGTTTGCGTCGTGCAGCGTTCCACGTACGACCGGTAGGGTTTTGGAATTCGGGATTGACGTATATGAGTTTTACACGATCGGTTGTTTTCAAAACCTCTTCGAGCGATTCTGGGATCATTCCCTCGTCGTCGGTCGGAATCTCGATGAAACGGCATCCGTATGCCCTGAATGCTCCGAGCGCTGCGAGATATGTCGGGCTTTCGCACAGAACTACATCGCCTTCGTCGAGAAAAATCTTGCCCGAAAGATCGAGTGCCTGCTGCGAACCGTGGGTTATCATTATGTCGTCCTTGCCGAACGATGTCCCGAAACGTGAATTCATGCGGGCGGCAATCCACTCTCTGAGTGGAGTATAACCCTCGGTGGATGCGTAGTTCAGACACTTGCCGCCTTGCTCTTTCAGTACTTTGCGGGTTATCTCCTCGATATCGTCGATCGGAAACAACTCCGGTGCCGGCAATCCTCCGGCAAACGAAATTACGCCGTCATGTTCTGCTACTTTGAGCATCTCCCTGATGTCCGAAGCCTTGATATGGGACATTCGTTCGGCGAATCGCAGTTGCATATAGATGTTCGAAAATTTATAAATCCTTGTTTTCTGTCGGTCGCCGTCTTACTATTCGGACGGTTTCGGACGTCGTCTGTCCGATAATGTTCGATTCGCAGTCGGCGTACTTCTCGTAGTGCGAACGGTCGCAGTGACGTATGGTCAGCAGTTCGACGTCGCGGTTTATCTCGGTGTCGAATCCCTCGTCGTGCAGTGCTTTCGCGACTTCGTCCAAATGCCAACTCTCCTCGACGCAAAGACTCAGTTCGATTGCCGTGTTGTGAATCAGATTGCTCTTGATGCGGAATCGTTCGAGCGTCGAGAAGACGATAGGGAACTTCTCCTCCAACACGAACGACAGGTCTCGCGATCGCAGTGTCAGAAGATTCTGATTGCGTTTGAGGATAATTATCGGTGTCGATACCGCCGGTGCCGATTCGCCGATTACCGTTCCCTGCTTCGTCTTGTCGCCGAACGGCTTGACGTAAAGCGGGATTCGCTTGCTCTGCAACGGTTTGATCGTCTTCGGGTGAATGATCTGTGCGCCGCTGTAAGCCAATTCGATGGTATCGACATAATTGAGTGCATCGATCTTGTGCGCTTCGGGGAATATTTTCGGATCGGCGTTCAGAATGCCGTCCACGTCTTTCCACACCGTCATCGACTCGGCATCGAGGATATTCGCCGCCACTGCTGCCGAGTAGTCCGAACCTTCGCGACCCAACGTAGTGGTCGAACCGTCGGGCGCACTGCCGATGAATCCCTGCCCGACGAATACGCGTGTCCGCGAGCCGGCGATTTCGCGACGAAGCAGAGGCGACGACTCGTCGATGAATACGTTCGCATCCTTGTGGCGGGACTGCGTTACGAAACATTTGCGCATGTCCACCCAATGATTCTCTGTTCCGGAGCGGTTGAGGTACTCCGATACTATCGTAGTCGAGATAAGTTCGCCGAATGCGACAGTCCGGTCGTACCACACCTCAGCCTTCGACGGGTCGTATAGTTCTTCCATAGTGAAGCGGCGCAACTCGTCGAAGAATCCGTCCACTTTCGCTATGCGGTATGCGGGATCGCTGAAAAGATCGGCGATTATAGACGCATGGTAAGCCTCGCTTTCAGCGATTTCGCGTCGGCAGACTTCGAGATCTCCCTTGCGGCAGGCATCGAAAACTCGTTCGAGCGCATTGGTGGTTTTGCCCATCGCCGATACGATGATGAAGAGTTCCTGCTCTCCATCGACTATGCGGCGCAGGTTGCGCACTCCGTCGGCATTGCGCACCGACGCTCCTCCGAACTTATAGACTTTCATGGACGTTTTACTTTACCTTTTTGTATTTTGTATCCGTGTTGGCAAAGAGGAACGCGAATGTGTCGGCAGCCTCTTCGATCCGTTTGGCGGTCGGTTTGCCTGCTCCGTGTCCGGCGTTGGTGTCGATGCGTATCAGTATCGGTGCGTCGCCGGTCTGCGCATGCTGCATCGTCGCGGCGAACTTGAACGAATGAGCCGGTACTACACGGTCGTCGTGGTCGCCGGTGGTGATGAGTGTCGCAGGATATTTTACGCCATCACGGATGTTGTGAAGCGGAGAGTACTTGTATAGATATTCGAACTGCTTCTCGTCGTCGCTCGAACCGTACTCCACGACCCAGCCGTGACCGATGGTGAATTTGTGGAATCTCAGCATGTCCATTACGCCCACCGCCGGCAGACAGACTGCGTAGAGGTCGGGACGCTGCACTTCGCATGCGCCCACGAGCAACCCGCCGTTCGAACCTCCCGCTATGGCGAGTTTGCGGCTCGACGTGTAGCCTTTCTCTATAAGATATTCGGCTGCGGCGATGAAGTCGTCGAAGACATTCTGCTTGTTTTCGAGCATTCCGCCCTTGTGCCACTTCTCTCCGTACTCCGAACCTCCGCGTATATTGGCTACGCAGTATATGCCGCCCTGCTCCATGAACATTATCGCCGTGGTGCTGAACGACGGAGTGATGTTGATCTGGAAACCTCCGTAGGCATAGAGATAACAAGGATTGCCGCCGTCGAGTTTCAGTCCTTTCTTGTGCGAAACGAACATCGGAACACGTGTTCCGTCCTTGCTCTCGAAGAACACCTGTTCGGTAACGTACTGCGACGGATCGAACTCTACCTGCGGCGCACGGTAGAACGTCGAACGTCCTGAGGCGAGGTCGTAGTTGTAGTATGTACCCGGTGTGGTATAATTGGTTACGACATAGTAGACCGTCTTGTCCTCGCGTTCGCCGTCGAATCCGCCGACCGAACCGATTATAGGCAGTTCGACGTCGCGGACGAAGCGTCCTTCGCGATCGTACTGTTTCACCTTGTTTTGCGCGTCGATCAGATAAAATGCGAACAGATAGTCGCCTGCGGTGCTTACGCCTTCGAGCAGCGAATCCTGCTCGGGAATAAGATCGCGTGTTTCGCCCGTGTTGAGATCGATGCTTATCAGACGGTAATTCTCGGCGTTGTCGTTGGTGAGAACCATTGCCTTGTCGTTCTCGCAGTCGAGAACCGCATAGTCGTGGTCGAAGCCTGCGAATAGTGTACGGAAACTCTTTTCGCCTTTGCGCTTATAGAGAATTTCGGTGCCAGATGTTCCGGCGGACGACGTGATGAATATCCAGCGTCCATCCTCGCTCTCTCCTCCTGCGAAATAGCGCAGCGGATGCGCAGGGTCGGCGTATACCAGTTCGTCTTCCGACTGCGATGTTCCGAGACGGTGGAACCACACTTTCTGGTTGCGGTTTTGTTCGGAGTAGACTCCTTGTTCCGGTGCGTCGTATGCGCTGTAATAGAATCCCTTTCCATCGCGTGTCCAGTCTACTCCCGAGAATTTGACCCACTTTATGCGGTCGGGCAGCAACTCCTTGGTCGCGGTGTCCATGACGAAAATTTCGACCCAGTCAGATCCTGCCGATGCCAGCGAGTAGGCGAAGTAGCGTCCGTCCTTGGTGAACGCGCCGGAGTGCATTGCTACGGTGCCGTCGTCCGACAGCGTGTTCGGGTCGATGAATATCTCCTCCTCGTCGCTGTCGAGCGAACGCTTGCGGTAGATTACCGACTGGTTTTGCAAACCGCTGTTCTTGGAGATGTAGTACCAGTCGCCGCGTTTTGCCGGCGCTCCCTCGGTGGGGTAGTTCCACAACTGCATCAGTCGGTCGCGTATGTCGTTGCGGGCAGGCAGTCCGGCGAGGTAGCCGAATGTCGTTTCGTTCTGTTGTTTAACCCATTCGGCGGTGCGAGCCGAATTGTCGTCTTCGAGCCAGCGGTAAGGGTCGGCTACTTTCGTTCCGAAGTAGTCGTCGGTGACGTCCTCGCGCTCCGTTACCGGATATTCGATTTTTTCTTGTGAAGTCATGAGTTTTATGAATTTTCCCACTCCGTAGCCCGCGAAGTAGCAGACGGCTATTATGGTAGCGATGGTTACTGTGCGTTCTATTACTATTTTCATTCCGTTCGGGTGTTGTTAGACGATGCAAAGGTAGGAATTTTTGCGGAACTTCGGGCGATGTCGCGTTTTTTGTATATCTTTGTATATTGTATGTCCGCAGTCGGCGGGCAGATTTGCAAACGAAAAATATGGAAACGAAATTCAACGAACTGAAAGCGATAGTGGAGCGTGCGTGGGAAGACCGCACGCTGCTCGAAAACGAGGATGTGCGCGCGGCAATACGCGCGACGGTGGATGCCGTAGACAAGGGCGAACTGCGTTGCGCCGAACCGGTGGACGCAGAACGCAGCGAGTGGCAGGTGAACGAATGGGTGAAGAAGGCGATAATTCTTTTTTTTCCGATAAGCAAAATGCGCACTATGCAGTCCGGCGAACTGGAATGGTACGACAAAATGGAACTCAAACACGGTTTCGCCGAACTCGGTGTCCGCGTGGTGCCTCACGGTGTGGCGCGCTACGGAGCCTACATTGCGGCGGGAGCGGTGATGATGCCGTCGTATGTGAATATAGGTGCGTATGTCGATTCGGGAACGATGGTCGATACTTGGGCTACGGTCGGTTCGTGCGCCCAAATCGGTCGCAACGTCCATCTCTCGGGCGGCGTCGGCATCGGCGGCGTGCTAGAACCCGTACAGGCTGCACCCGTAATCATCGAGGATAACTGTTTCATCGGCTCGCGTGCGATTATTGTCGAGGGGGCGCATATCTGCCGCGAAGCGGTGATAGGCTCGAATGTCGTGATTACCGGTTCGACGCATATTATCGACGTTACGGGCGACGAACCGAAGGAGTATCGCGGTTACGTTCCGCCGCGTTCTGTCGTTATCGCAGGTACCTATCCGAAGAAGTTCCCTGCGGGAGAATACAATGTCGCCTGCGCGCTGATTATCGGCAAGCGCAAGGAATCGACCGACAAGAAAACGACGCTTAACGACGCTCTGCGCGATTTCGGCGTCGGCGCATAATTTAGTATCGTCCTTAAAGACTTTAAAGACCTTAACGACTTTATGATTTACCACATTTCGGAAACCACCTCCACCAACGACGACCTGCGCGACGAGAAGTACCGTGAGGGAGATATCGTGTGGGCTGATTTCCAGACTGCCGGTCGCGGGCAGCGCGGACACAAATGGTCGAGCGATGCTGGCGAGAACCTGTTGTTCTCGGTCGCGCTCGAACCGTCGTTCCTGCCTGCCGCCGAACAGTTCCTGCTCTCGGAAACGGTCGCAATCTCGCTCGTCGATCTGTTCGCTGAATACGGTGTCGATGCCAAAATCAAGTGGACGAACGACATATATGTCCGCGACCGCAAAATAGTAGGCATCCTTATCGAACATATCTATTCGGGCGCGAAACTTTCCCGAACCATCGTCGGTATCGGCATCAACGTGAATCAGCGCGAGTTCGACCCGTCGCTGCCAAATCCGACCTCGATGTCGTTGCAAACGGGCGGCACTTATGATCTGCGCACCGTTTTGGAACGTTTCTCCGAGATACTCATGCGCAACTACGAATCGTTGCGTAGCGGCGACAAGACGACTGTCCAGCAGCGTTACGGATCTAAAATGTACCGTCTCGACGAACGCCATACATTCGCATCGCCCGACGGCACTCGGTTCGAAGCGACTATCCGCGGCGTTAAGCCTGCCGGCGAACTCGTGGTCGAGCATTCCGACGGCAGCGTGCGGGAATATCTCTTCAAAGAGATCGAATTTGTGTTATAAAAATAACAACAAGCCGAAAAAAGTTATATATTTGCGTCGTAAAGGCGTGCAAAACGTAAATAAACCTATAAAAACAGAAAAATTTATGGCAAACGTACCGGCAAATCTCAAATACTCCGACGATCACGAGTGGTGTCGCGTCGAGGGCGAATATGCTTATATCGGAATTACCGATTTCGCACAGAGCGAGTTGGGCGACATCGTGTTCGTCGATATTCCGACCGAGGGTGAAACCGTCGCTGCGGGCGACGTGTTCGGAAGCATCGAGGCGGTGAAGACCGTCAGCGACGCATTCTCTCCGGTTTCGGGTGTGGTCGAGGAGATCAACCCTGCGATCGATTCCGATCCTGCACTCGTGAACAAGGATCCTTACGGCGAAGGCTGGATGATCAAAGTGAAGATGTCCGCTCCGGAAGAGGTCGATGCCCTGCTTACCGCCGAGCAGTACGAAGCGCTTATCGAAAAATAAATTTTAAGGAATCGTCATGTTGGGCGTATGCGTAATATCTGAATTTTAAGATTCTTCGCATTGCTCGGAATGACGGGTGAATATTAGTGATTATGAAACGGTTTGTCGAAGCGGCGTTCCGCCGTCGCAGTTTCTGCCTGTCGTATGCTGAAGTCGCGGTTATAGTTGCAGTCGCGATAATCATCAGCGTATTCGTGAAATAAGAGATGTACTAATTCAAATATTAATAAAGTTTATGTCAAAAGTTACAGTTGTCGGTGCAGGCATGGTAGGTGCTACCTGCGCCAATGTATTGGCTTGCCGCAACATCGCAAGCGAGGTCGTTCTCGTTGATATCAAGGAGGGTCTTTCCGAGGGTAAGATGCTCGATATGTTCCAGGCGTCGGCTACTTGTGGTTACAAAACCAAACTGGTAGGCGTTACCGCTACCGATGCCGAGGGCTACAAGGCTACCGCGAATTCGGATGTGGTTGTGATCACTTCGGGTATTCCGCGCAAGCCGGGTATGACCCGCGAGGAGTTGATCGGCATCAATGCAAACATCGTCAAGGGTGTGGTTGCCAACGCCATCAAGTGGTCGCCGAAAGCGATTTTCGTCATCATCTCCAACCCTATGGATACGATGACTTACCTTGCACTCAAAGCCGCCGGCGTTCCTAAGCGTCGCATCATCGGTATGGGCGGTGCGCTCGACTCGTCGCGTTTCCGCTGCTATCTGTCGAAGGCTTCGGGTGCAGGCATTCAGGATATCGACGGTATGGTAATCGGCGGTCACGGCGATACCACCATGATTCCGCTCGTGTCGAAGGCTTCGATCAAAGGAGTGCCGGTAAGCAAACTCATCTCCAAGAAGAAGTTGGCTCAGGTCGCTGCCGATACTATGGTAGGCGGTGCTACGCTTACCAAGATGCTCGGTACGTCGGCATGGTATGCACCGGGTGCAGCGGGAGCATCGGTAGTGGACGCTATCGTTAATGATACCAAGGCTATCATCCCTTGCTCGGTATATCTCGAAGGCGAGTACGGACAGAACGATATCTGCATCGGTGTGCCGGTAGTCCTCGGCAAGAAGGGTATCGAGAAGATCGTGAAGATCGACCTCACCAAGGAAGAGGCTGCCAAGTTCGCGGCATCGGCAGACGCCGTGCGCAAGGTGAACGAAGCGCTCTACGAGATCGGTGCTTTGGCGAAATAATCGAGGACTTCAAGGTTT
>ENA-UOIZ01001012-UOIZ01001012.1-human-gut-metagenome-genome-assembly--contig:-P88-NODE-1012-length-25569-cov-6.935722_pt1 | contig 25569 bp, 8 predicted proteins | sample MGYA00242336_ERZ723883 | MGnify/ENA metagenome assembly ERZ723883 | reverse complement strand
TAAAGCAAAACGGACAACTCCGAAGAGTTGCCCGTTTTTATTTTTTATTCGGTTTGCAGATTTAGGTTTATGCCATTGTCTGAAGTAAATCAACAAGTGAAGCAATAACCGTATCGGTATCACCCTTAAGAACAGGAAGTACCTGGTCTACAACACCTGAAACTGTTTCGTTGCCGCCAACAAGACCGGTTACAAGTGAACTAATCTTCTTGAAGTTGTCGCCTGCGTTTACAGTTTCGATTAAGTAGCTGAGAACTGCGATGAGAGTTTCTGAAGAGTTACCCTTAACGTAAATTCTTGTGCCGTAAGTAGCAGCCTGTGATGCGTCGGTAATTACCTTACCGTGGCTTGCAAGCTGTAACCAATTAATGTCGTTAAGCTTAATTCCAAGCGGTGCGCCCTTAATCTTAATCATTCCAAGAATGTTATTAAGAAGAGGAACGATAGCGTCAGCACCGAGGAGCGGCTTAAGTGTTGCGTTAATATCATAGATATCAAGCTTGAAGTTTGATACGCCAATCTTGCCGAGGAGAGAGTTAAGGTCAACCTTAAGTGCCTTAAGAAGGGCAGGTAAGAGAGTGTTGAGGTCAACTACAGGCTTGACAGCGTCTATAAGTGCAGAGATAGGAGTGAGGAGATTGTCAAGAATCTGGCAAAGTCCGTTATTACCGATGAAGAGTGCAAGGTTTGGAAGCATTTCAAATAATGTTTCGAGAGGAGCATTGAGAATATCCTCAACCTTATCCCAGATAGGATTGATAATGTCAAGAAGAACATTATCATAAGCTTTCTTCATATCTTCTCTGTACTGATACTGAGTCTTAACGTTATACATTGAGAATGCTTCCATAAGAGGAACGATTGATGATGTATAACCGTTAGAACCAGGGATTCTTACGATATCGAAAAGACCGAGGTATGCGTCATTAAGAAGTACATCAAGTACGCCGAATACAGGACGAAGAACTGCAACGAGTGCATGGAAGAATGAATCTCTGTCCTTAACGCCCCACTTAAGAGCTGATGTATTAACCTTTGACCAAGAACCAGCCTTAGCGATTACGCTTGCATTAGCTGCATAAGTTTTGCCGTAAGTTTCGTCTGTAAGGAGCTTAGCAACATTGCTTGTTGAGAAGTCGATACCTGTTTGTGCAAGGAGGGAAACGAGTGAGCCGTCGCCAACCTTAACCTTTTCAACTGCACCGTAAAGACCGGTGAGAAGTGAGTTAACAATGTCATCCTTGAAGAGGAGGCCGCTGATTAAGTTGTTAAGACCGCCTTTAATTAAACTGCCAACAAGTCCGTCAAGCATAGGAGGAAGATTCTTAAGGAAGTCAACGTCTACGCCCTTAGGATATGAGAAGTCGAATGAGCCTGTCTTATATGCGGTGTAATCCCAGAATGCATTAGTAGGTTCGCCTGTTAAGAAGTAGAATACTGCACGAACGATATCATCTTTTTCAGCCATGCTGATTGTAGTGAATACACTTGAGATGATTGACTTGAGCATACTGTTCTTCTTAATAGCGCCAATTGAAGAAACAAGTGATTTGATTGGTTTAGCGTTCTTAATAAGAGTGTCTGCCACATAGCGGAGAACTGCAACGAGAACCTCGCCCTTGTCAGCAATTACTTCCTTATTAGTGAACTTGCCTTCGGCATTCTTAGCATGCGACTTAGAGGTTACAACCTTGCCGTGAGCAGCGATTGTTGACCACTTGAAATCAGGAAGCTTGATGCCTGTTTTCTTAAGTAAGCTGTTAATAAGCGGAACAACGATGTCCTGAATGTTGCAAGACTTGAGGTCTGCAAGCTTAATGTTAAGCTTAACGCCCCTAACCTTAAGCAAGCTTGTTAAATACTTGCCAAGGTCCTTGCCAAGAACCGCTGAAATAATCTTATCAACGTCTAAACCTGCTGACTTAGCAGTTTTAACAATGTTTGTAATCGGAGCAAGGAGATTATCAAGAAGCTGGCCGATACCGTTGTTATCAATGAAGTATGCAAGGTTAGGAAGAACTGATGTAATTGTTTCAAATGGCTTGTCGAGAACTTGGTCAACAAAGCTCATAAGAGGATTAAGAACATCAAGAAGTACGTTATCCTTAGCCTTCTTGCAATCCTTCTGATACTGTGCAAATGTCTTAATCTTGCTGTTGCTTACCTGAAGAACATCAAGAAGAGGAATGATTGCACCTTCATAGCCGTTAATGCCGTTTACGCCGACATTGAGTGCGTTAAGGTCAAGCTTAATTGTTGAAAGCTTAGAGTCGGCATTCATTGAATCCTTAGCTGTAAGAGTAAGAACACCGTTCTTAAGCTCATAGGTAAGAGCAATCTTGCTTGCTACCTTGCCGTCGCTTCCCTTAATATCAAGAGTTGTTGAAGCCTTTGCAATTGTGATATTGCTAAGGTCAATCTTTCCTTCATTAAGGAATACGTTGAGAACACTGTTGAGAGGACGAAGAATTGCAACGAGTGCATGTACGAAGCCCTGCTCAGCCTTTGCGGAGCCATCCTTGAAGCCCCAGTTGATTGTTTTAACTTTCTTCCAGCTCTTAACCTTCTTGAGGGTTTTAGCTGCTGAAGAATAAGTTTTACCATAGCTCTTATCCATAAGTAAGCCTGCAACGCCCTTAGGTGAAACAGTAATGCCTGCCATATTGAGATAAGGTGAAATAGTCTTTTTGTCAAGTGCACCATAAAGTGCCTTAGCAAGTGAAGTGAGGTTAGCGTTTGTAAATACCAAACCGCTTACAACACCCTTAAGATTTGATGCGTCAACTACGCCAAAGTTAGTGAGAAGAGCCATAACTGCGTCAACTGCACTGTCAAGCTGGGTGATAGCAGATTCAGCATCATAAGAAGAAATACCGTCAGGGTACTTGAACTTTAATGAAGTTCCCTTGTATTTGCTGTAAGCCCAATAAACTTCTGTAGGTGACTGTGTGAAGTCGAGAAGCTTGCCTACAATCTTAAGAAGTCCCATACCGTCAAGCTTACCTGTTTCGATATACTTGATGAGCTTCTTAACACCTGAGCTTACCTTGTTGTTGCCCATAATCAAACCGATGATTGTGGAAAGGTTATGATTTGTCTTTACAAATTCAACAACATAATCGAGTACGTATACAAGTGTTTGAGCAGGAGTTGTTGTCTTGCCAAGCTTGTTCCAATTAATGTTGTTAAGTTTAATACCTGTCTTTGCAAGAAGGGTATTAATAATAGGAATAATGTTGTTGCCTGAAAGAGCATAGCCCTTAACCTTAAGTCCAAGCTCTTGCTTGTCGTTAACTGTGATTAAATCACCGAATGTCTTAGTAACGATACCTTCAAGCAGCGCTGCAAGTGACGGTGATGCGGCACCAAGCTTATCACTCTTAATCTTAAGAATGTTGGCTGCGCCGTTGAGCTCGTTTGCAATAGCCTTAACTGCGCTTGAAACAACAGAAGCAAGTGTAGGAGTTGTTGTATCGTCTAATACAACGCCGATAGCCGACACAATATTGAGCAATGTTGTTGCAGGCTTTTCAAGGAACTTGTCAAGAAGTGAAACTATTGGATTAACAATACCGGTGAATACTTCATCACGGTATGGATTGCTCTTATCTGCAAACTTAGTAGGAGTATCAACTGTGATGCCTGTCTTTTGAGCTATTGTATTAAGAACAGGGTAGAGAGCATTTTCATAAATGCCTGTATCAATAAGAACTACGCCGAGGATAGAGGTGAGAAGTCTGAGTGAGGTTGAAAGACCTGTCATAAATTCATCTCTGTTGCCTGCTGTGATGCCCCAATTAATGCTTACGTTAAGAGTACCGTTGTCATTAACTGCGTCACTCCAACTGTCAAGCTTAGAAAGCTTCTTGCTTGCGTTCTTAATGCCTGTGTCCTTAATTCTTACAGATAATGAGTCAGGAGAAATAAGTCCGTTGACTGCTTCACTGATAAGATTGTATTTTGCTGTCACGTCTGCAGTACCATTATTATATGTATAAGAGTATGCATACTTGTCTGTAAGTCCTGCAACAAGTGTTTCGACGAGAGCATAGGTTCTTACTACTACTGTTGTAAGACCTTCGTTTGTGTAGATATCCTTAGGATTAACGTTACCATTTGAATCAGGAGTACGTGCATCCTCGCCATTAAGATAATATAAATAGGTATTAAGTAAATCAATTGTTGCGTTTGATGCATTTGCACCAATGTAATTTGAAAGTAATGAAATTACGCCGGCAATAATGTTACTTGTCTTGTTGATTGAATAGCCGTTTACGCTTGAATCCGTAAGGAGAGATGACAATGTTTTATCAAGCTTAGCTATTGTGTTATCAACGTTCTTCATATCGCTGCTCTTATGTGCTGAAATATCAACTGAAGAGTTAGGAGTTGCAACTGCCTGTGTAGTGGCAGGTGATGAAGAATTATTGTTATTGTTATTATTGTTGTTATTGTTGTTATTTGACTTGAATGAATTGATAAGTGCCTTAACAACGTCAACAAGCTTGCTTACATTAGTAATAAGGAAGTAAGCGTTATCTCTGTCAAGACCTACAAATCCGCTTGATTGCGGTTCAAATGTGAAGCTGTACTTGCTGTCACGTGTAATCTGGAAGATACTGTTGAAAAGGTCTGTAAGAGCACTTGTTTCGGTGAAACCGCCTACTGAATTGAGAAGACCTGTAATAATAGGAAGGTTCTTTTCAAATTCACTGCCCTTAGAGCTGATTACGTTGTTTACAAGACCGAGAATAGCGTCAAGCCAATCCTCTACGAATACACCTACAAAGCAGTCAAAAATCTTTGTCGGGTTTGGATTAGCGGCAAAATTCTTGAACTCTGTCATCTTAGAGTTGCTTACTGCGCCGTTTGAATCCGTAACAATCTTGCCCTTGTAGCAATATGTCCATGCATCCTTGCGTACGCCGTATTTGTCAGCTGCAAGGTTTTCCATAATGTCAAAGAGCTGAGGAATTGCAACCATAAGGTTGTTAAGACCTGAGTTGATGACTTTTCCTCCGTCATCATGGCCCTTAACCTGGTCTCTGTACTTAGGAGTGCTAACGTATGTGTCAACTGCAGTAGTGAAGAGGCCAGCAATTTCTGTTACCAATTCATAAAGACCTGCGCCAACCTGTCCGTTTGAAGCTGTGATTGCTTTCTTAAGGATACCCTCAAGGTCGCTGAGCTTAGCATACTTGAGAGCCTTATCGGCAATGTAAATACCTGTAATCTTAGGTACGCCTGCTTCATATGTGTATTTAACGTTAAACTTAGTAGTGCTTGAAACGTTAGCAAGTACATCTGCAAGAGAACCGCTTACGCCATTATAAGAATAGGTATAAGAACCGTCGCTGTTCTTTGTGTATGTGATTGCTTTGCCGTAGCTATCTACAACCTTGTCATACTTAAGTACGTAGTCAGGAGTTGCGATAATGTCGCCGGCTGAGAAGTTCTTGGTTACAAAGGTATCGTCAGAAGATTCTGAAATGTAGCCTGTTTTCTCATTACCGCCGTTCCAATAAGTACCGCCGAATTCCTCAAACTTGCCATCTCTCTGGAGCCAATGCATAAGCTGAGGAAGCATAGCGTTGAGGTCCCAAGCAAGCTGACTGATTCCGATGTATGAGCCGGTGTCTGCAGTCATATTTTTGAGTGGCTCAATAAGGTCAATAACAGAATAGAGGAAGCCTTCTTGGTTATTTCTTTGCGAATTGCCGATTTCAGAGAAAAGAATAGGCTCAAGAAGCTCGTTAATTACTACTGTAAGTAAAGGAAGAAGGTTTACGACTGTCTTAATCGGGTTGTTAACAAGATTCTTCCAAACATCGGTAAGAGCGTCCTTAAGATTTACGTTTGTCTTAAGAAGTGACTTAAGCACAGCGTCAACCGTTTTACCGATATCTGTACTTGGGTCAACGATATCGCCGATTGTGTTGTTGAGAATAAGGTTTGTAATCTCGGTACCTGCCGAACCTGTAAGGTCAACATTTTTACCGTTGAGAATTTCCTTTTGAGCGTCGGTAAGAACGATACCTGAAGTTTGAGAAGCTTTTTTCTTTACAATATCATCAAGTACGAGTTGAACGTTAAGAAGGAATTTGAAAGAATACTTATAGCTGTATGTATAAGTAGTGCTATCTGTGCCAAGGTCGTTTGTATCAACGCCTAAGTATTCAGATGCAATCTTAGTAACAATGTAGTCGTAAGAAGCTGCAACCCATTCGTTGATTAATGGCTTGCTGTAATTATTTGAATTAGTTACAGGGTCAGACTTAAGTGCGTTAATGCCGACACCCGGGTCTGAACGTGAAGCATCAACAAGTGAATTAACAGGCAAGTATTTTGTTTTGTCAATATGCGAACGGTTTTTAGCAAAGCCGCCAAATGAACCTAACAAATTATTGTAATTTGTTGAATTCTTTTTTTGGTTAGCTGCAATAAGAGACCAAAACTCTGAAGTGTAACTGCCTTTAAGTGAAGCAGGAACAATGACTGTTTTGTTCTTTTTGTCGGCATATTTATCGTTAAAGGTAACTTCGCCGTCCCTAAAGTAGTTTGTTACAACATTAGTGGTGGCGTTTGCACCGCCGACGCTGGAGAAGAATGCACGCAACTGAGTAAGTTCGTCATCGCTGATGAAGAAACTGTCACCCTCTTGCCAATTTGCATCATATCCTTTTGGAAGCTTAGCATTGATTTCGGAATTAAGCTTGTTGAGGTCAACGCCGTTTCCGTTATTACCGAAACGTACAACCATACCCTTAAGTATATCAGTGTAATACGGAGAAGTGGTTGTGTCGACATTACCGTTCATAAGTGCTTTTTTGCACAAATCGGTCTTAATAGTGTTGCCTACTACATATTCGATATATGACTCGATTTGGTAATCTGTTGTCATGCCCTCTTTTTGTGCAAGAGTCTCGAAAGAAGCATCTTCGGCAACGCCTAATTTAGCGGCAACAGCTTTTCTTGCGATTTCCTTAACAGTGTCATAAACATTGTTTTCGGTGTCGCTCACTGTGAAGCCCTTAAATGTCATAGGAACCTGATAAAGCGATGTGCTGTCAACTGTTTGGTTAAATGTTGCACCGCCGTCGCTTATCAATCTGATAAATTCGCTTGCTGAGATGAAGCTCTGACCGACACCGAAGTCGTAGTAAATAACGTCAGCCAAATCGTTAAGCTTAACGTTGATACCGTATGTTGCATACTTAATGTTAAGTGTGCCCATATAGTTGTTAACAACGGCTTGCTCATCAGCTGTGAGCTTAAAATCAAAGTTCTTCAACTGGTAAAGTGTGGCAGTATCATAAGTGTCACCGATAGCTTCGCCGTTAAGCTTAACTGTTTCAACAGCACCGCTTTTTACAGCTTCGGTATAACGCTTAGCAATTGCTTCTACCTTATCACTGTCTGTACCTTCCTTTATCTTTTGAGCATAAAGGTCGGCTAAATACCAAAGGCTGTTTGTTGAGAACTTGATAGTTTGACCTGCGGCATTGTAGCCTGAAACGGTACGTTCGCTTTCTTTACCGTATAACCATTCGTCAAGCTGATTTCTTGTGTCTTTAGATAAGTCTTTGTTGTCTTTGTACTTTAAGCAAAGGGCAGTAAGTGAAAAATAATCAATTGCGCCCGTTGAACCGCTTAAGTAGTTATAATCTTCAGGATTACCCATACCTGTCTGAATATAACTTGTTACAAAGTCTGACTGGCTTGTCTTTGCAAGTGCGCCGATAAGAGTCGGCTGCAATACGCCGAGTAAATCCTGAAGTGTTGTTTCACTTGCGATTTGCTCTTTTTCTTTGGTGGTAAGTTCCGCTGCGGTCTTACCTAACTTTTTAGCACCCTTTTCATAAACAGGCTTGCTTATTGCCTCAATGCCCATGAGAAGGGAAGGCAGCTGGTCTGCCAATTTGTTAAGTGTGTCGAATGCCGAATCGGCGTCAACACTTGTCGTTTTCCAAAGCGGGTTGTCATTACTCTTGGCGAACGCAGTAAATCCAACCGAGCATGTGGTCACGACCATTACTACAGCTAAGAAAAAGCTGAGTATCTTTTTGCTCGTTCTCATATAAATCTCTCTCTCCTTTACATATGATTTACGAACTTGTCGTATGGTAACGCATTTTTTGGATAATGCGCCGAGCAGTATTTGTTCACAGTTTCTACACAAAAAACTGCTTTTTAGGCGCAGGATATCCACACGCGTATTAACAAATACAATATATTTATAACAAATAAAAACTTATAAGTCAATAATTTTATAACATATTTTGAATTTATTGTGAATTTTCACATATTTTAGCATTGATTTTTGACGATAGAGAGTTGCAAAATAGACAATACAACATAAAAAGTCTAACAAACATAATTCGACAGAAAATTGACTGTAAAACGTAATATAGTCCATATAAAGTCGAGTAAAATTCTGTTCGATTTGTAAAGGCAAACATCTTTACAAATGTAAATTTTGTGTAAAGTATCACAGCTTTACTTGCGGAAAATCAAGCGTTTTTTGGCGCCAAATTATAAACAAATTGTAAACTTTTAGTTAATAATTTGTGCAAGGTGTCAAAAATAAGTTTGCTTTTTTGGACATTGTTACAAAAATATCATTTGTCGTTTGTCTTTATTGACTTTTTTGTTGCCTTATGTAATAATTATAATGTGTTTAAAGCACATATTGCGCAGTTTTTGGTGCAACGGTTTGGCTTTGCCGACCTTCAGTCTAATTCAGATTGCCTGATGGTCAGAGATTGTGACAGGCTCCCCTGCAATATGTTAACACTTTATTATTTAATTATTTTAAATTTAATGGAGGTAAAAAATGAAAACGAAGGCAAAAAAGTTTTCACATAAGCTTCTGGCATTATTTATGGCAGTGCTTATGGCAGCTTCCTGCTTTACCGGTGCTTTAACTGCTTATGCTGATACTATGAGCAGTGAAAAGACATATGCCGACGATTCAATCGAATATAACGATTTGGCGTGGGCTATTCTTTCCGATGAACAGGTAGCTACAGCTTTACTTGACTATGCTGATTTGATGCTTTCCGAATACGGTCCGCAGATTGATAAGCTTCTTGAAAACCTTCCATCAAGTATTACCCAGTATATCACATGGGACAGCAACAGCCGTACACTTAAGCTTAATGCTTTTGGTCTTATTAAAAAAGACATTCCGGTACGTACTCACAGTGTTGATGAAATTTTCTATACACTTAGGGGTGTCGCTGATCTTCTTAATCAATACGGTAACTTACTCGGTGATGCCGGCAACCTTAACTTTAAGGCTGTTGCTACTAAGGATTGGAGTATTTCAAGAGAAACTGCATCTTCAACTGATATTTTAAGAAGCGTAATCGGTATTTTCCAAAACCTTTCTTGCGACTATAACGGCACTGATATTTTAGGCAAGGTGCTTAGAGGTGAATTTACTCTCGGTACTCTCGGTAACGTTGCAAACCTTGACGTATATAAGATTATAGGTAATCTTTTGGGCTTTACAGATACGAAGTATAAAACAAACTTAGTATACAATGTTGCTCAAAACCTTATTTTCCAATATACTAATTGGTATACAGAAGATGAAATTAATAATTTCAAGAACGGTACTGCAACATGGGTTTATGATGACCAGCTTATTAATAAACTTACAACAGAGCTTCTTGATAAGATTAGTGTACTTGTTACATATAATCAAGAATACACAGATGCTGATTCGCAAACAGCAATTCAGGATACATCGGCTACACGTTATTTGAAGATTAAAGCTGAAATGAAGGCAAGCGGTTCTGACTATGCTACTGCAGCTGCAAAGCTTGGTTATGACCCTAACCTTATATATTCAGATGAATTTAAAGATGATGAGGGTAATCCTCTTAACGTTCTTCTTTTTGCTTACGGTGCTCCTGACAAAAACGGTTATGCAACAGAATCAACCACAAAGGTAACACTTAAGGCAACCGATAATCTTTTTGATTTCAGTTACAGAGCTCTTGATCTTGCTTGGGATACAGTTCTCAAGGGTACAGTCAAACTCCTTCACGTAAATGACGGATTTGATAAGGGTCACGGCGCTAACTTTGATAACAACTATTATTATTTCTTCGACCAAAAGGGCGAGTGGAATGATAATGATGTTGCTGCAAACTATACACAGGCTAAGCTCGATCAATGGGCAAATGCAGTATATAAGGATTATAAGTTTGACACAGCAGATGATTTCCTTGCTTATGTTAAGAAGACGGTAACTTATGACCGTACAGCTGCCGAGGACTCAACAGGTTCTTGGAAAGATATCGACGCAACGAGACTTTTCGCTAAGTTAAGATACAGCCCACTTGCTGATTACGGCTTTAACGTAACAACAGGTCCTATCAATCTTTACTTTGCAGAAACAGGTACTCCAAACCTCGATAAGTTCTTTAGCGAAAGCTATTCAAAGTACAGCTCAATGGTAGCAGGCTTTAATGACGCACTTGTTGCAGCAGTTAAGGACTTGTTCCCACAGAGTGGCAATGTTATCGGCACACGTCCTGAAATGACAACAACCGGTGATTTTGCAACTATTGACGCAGCAGCAATTAAGTCAATCGTTTCAACACTCGTTGGCAACGCTTGCAAGATGGTTCAGTACACAGCAGACGCTACAGACGCTAACATTCTTAAAGCTTTCTACGCAAAGAACGGCGCCAGCGCTGCTCTTACAGAGAAGAATCTTGAAGAAGCAATGATTCCTATGCTCGTTGCTTGTATCGGTCAGGTAAATCTTGGCTCAGGCAAGCTTGAGAAAATTATCCATCCTTCTGATTGGGACGGATGTAAGGATGCAGAAGCAGTAGCTTATGTATGCCTTAAGGAATATTTATCATACTCAATGCCTAACAAGGATTATTCAAAGCTTGTAAAGATTGGCAGCGACGGAACAATCAATGCAACACTTGAAGGCACAATTCTTCCAATGGCTCGTGACGCAGTTGCTTATGTAATTGAGGCTTACGTTCCTCTTGAGGACGAAAACGGCAATACTTGGAAGACAGAGTCAGCAGCTGTTGATTCTAAAACAACACTCTTTGACCTTCTTAATTCTGTAGTTTGCTACTACGGTGGCGACCATGCAATGGAGAAGGATGTAAATAAGGGCGAAAGAGCTATGGGCGTAGGTGCTCTCCTCGGTATTTGTGATGAAAACGGCAACAGCCTTATCACAACAAAGAATACTCTTTGGGAAAACATTAATGCAATAGCTAATAAGCTTATGCCTGTTCTCGGTACACTTCAGGGTACAGGTTATGCTAAATTCAATTCAGAGGAACTTATTTGGAACAACATTGTTCTTTCATTCCTTGATATTGGTAAAGAAAATTCAAAGACAGGTCTTTGCGGCGTATCTAACTTCCTTAACCAGTTATTTACAATCGTTTCTGCAGAGCCTATCCAAAAGACTTCAATCGTCGTAACAATTTATGATTTACTTAAGGATCTCATTAACGGATTGTTTGGCGCACGTTACAGCGGACAGAGCTTTAAGACAATCGTTCCTAATGCTACAAGTGCTCATCCGTTTGATGATTTCTTCCAGGTTAAGGTACTCGCAGGTACAAGCAAGAGCTTGGGTGCATTCCAAAAGCTTATCTGTAACTTCGTAGAGTTCGGCGGATACGGTACAAACGGTCCTAAGACCTACTCTGATTCTATTATCAGAGGTATCTGTTTTGCAGTACAGGCAGTTAACAGCTTCCTTCCTAATGCATTGACTACACTTGGTCAGCATCAGCTCAAGATGGCTACTGCTTCATTCGGTTCTAACACCGTAACAGGCTGTACTTCAGGTGAACCTTATGATGATGTACTTACTGTTACAAACAACTCGGTAGGTATCAATGCATCGTACATCAAGGACGGCAAGCCTACTCAGCTTTCACGTTACTATGTAAAGATTACAAGCGTGCTTCAATATGATGTTTATAATCCGGAAACTCCTGAGGAATTATCTTTCCCTGAAACTCCTATTGAGCCGGGTAAGAATGCTGAACTTAATATTTCAGTTCCGTTCGAAGTTTCAGGTTCTGATACAACAAACACATGCCGTGTTGTTGTAAATTATGATATCGTTGATGATCAGGGCAATGTTCTTTATGGAGGCAATACTGTAACAGCTTATAAGCTTCTTACAAGTGAAGTAAGCTTCAGAAATGCTCTTTATGATGCTGATTATAACTTCAACACTACATTCCAGCAGACAGACGGCACTGACAGAGAAGAAAACGGTGTAACCGTTCATTCTCTTACAGGTATCGGCGGTAATATCTCTGCAAACTATCCTGATAAGATGGTTATCGCTTCTAACAAGCTTAACGAAATCGCTCAGTATTCATTCTTTATGAAGGGCGGCAGTAAGGAAAAGAGCATTGACGGTGTATTCTTCTTTGACAGAAAATCCGGCTATGAATCAAATAACCTTACTACTGCAGCTAAGTCATTCGATGATTCTAATTTAACAACAGTAAATATCGGCGAAAATAACGCTATTGCTCGTTGGGATAAGTCAACAGGTGATCTTCTTAAGATTGGTATGTATGACTATCGTGTAGAAACATCTGCAGGCTCAGGCGAATTCGGCGAATGGCAGCGTAACCGTACAAACGCTTCTACAGGTAGCGGCCTTGGTGCTGTTGACTACTACAGAGGTTATACTTCTGAGGAAATCGGTAACATTTCAAAGCAAAATGAGGGCAAGGAGATTGAAACAAGAACTCACGTTGCATTCACTCTTCAGGAAGCACTTGATGCTAAGATTATTGCCGGTTACCATATCAATGAAAGCGGTATTTATGATACAATGTATCTTAAGACCGGTGGTAAATATAACTATGATAACATCTTTAATATGGTTACACTCGGTACCGGTATTGATGCTATCTATATAAATACCTCAAAGCAAACATTTGCTTCAAATGCTGTTAATAACTACAGACCGTTTGGTTTCGACGGTGAGGCTACTGTTAAGACCGGCACTTATGATGTTAATGTTAACTTCTATAATTCAGGTTCTTATAAGACAGGCAGCTTCCAGCTTGTTATCGGTGAAAGCGGTTCAGCCGGCTCACTTGATAAAAACTATAACGAACTTGCCAATATCATGGCTAACTATAAAACATCCGACTTCAAAGAGGATGCATCTATCGGTTCAGTTTATGATTTGGCTAAGGATGCTCTTATGAATGTACTTAGCGTTCAGTCAGCTCCTTACACTGCTGAATCAGCTCTTACTCAGTCAGATAAAACAGAGTATGCAGTTAAAACTTCAGTTACAACTTCCGCAACAGGCGATCGTGCATACGTTCCTTACTCAACCTCTAACGAAACAGTAACATTTACTGTAAAGGGTACTCAGGTAAGCTACACAATCCCTGAATCGGTTAAAGCAACTGCTTATGTCGGCGGCACAGTAGACAGTACAGGTGCAACCAGCGGCGGCGTAAAGGGAATTTACTATTCCGATGAGAAATGTACAATGCCTATTTACTCACCAAAGCCGCTTACATCATCAGATGTTAAGAATGGCAAGGATGCTGCATTGGCTAATGTAACACTCGGTCAGGACGGTAACTATTACCTTACTAACTCAGTTAAGTATGCTACAAAATGGGATCTCGATACATATCCTGGCGGCCCATGGCAGAGACCGACAACTACTCAGGATACAAACAAAGATAACGAGCCTCTTTATAATCAGGTTCAATATGTATACAGAAATGATGAAGGCAAAAAGTGCAACTCAGGCGATAATTGGGCATGTAAGTTCCCATCAGCTGAGTATCAGCTCATTCCTAACTCAGGCGAGATGGATTCAGTAGATAATCGTGGTATTGCTACTCAGGCTAATGACAGACTTGAATATGTTCTTAGCGTAGTTAAGTCTCACCTTATCAGCTCATCATCAACACTCTACAATGAGATTTCTGAGCTTAGAAATGGTCTTGAAGAAATTAACTTTGATATTCTTACATATAATAAGATGGTAGAATATGCAAAGAAGGCTGAACAGCAGTATACAGTTGACGTTGATTACGTTGACGCAACAACAGGCAAGACTGTTGAAAGAAACGGTATGTCTTATGTTGACGCTGCTAAGCTTATGAATGACCTCAAGAATGCAGGTACTAAGTTTACTTATACCACAGCTTCTGAAGTATCTTCTGTTCAGGCAAAAGAATACGTTAAACTCTTTAACATATTCGCTTCTGCAGTTATTGAACGTGGTTACCAGGGCAAGCAGCTTGAAAATGAAATCAAGTGTGCATCGGGTAATGCTTACTCAATGCTTAAGGCAACACCTGCTACATACAATGAAGACGGTACAGTTGCTACTGAAGCAACCGTATCTAAGAATGGCGTAGCAGCTAACCCACGCTTTGGTTCATTTGATGCATCAGGTAAGCTTGTTAACGAAGGCACAACAAAGTACTCATCAGCATCTTGGAACAGATACGTGAGAGCTCTTGCTGCCGCAGTTGACCTTGCTAACTATGGTAACGGTTCTTATAAGTATAAGAATTCCGGCACATTCAATATCAATGACCGTAAGAACTATGACGCTCAGCTTGCTAAGATTTACAATGTTGATACTGAACTTCAGGCAGCTGAAATCGGTCTTACCGAGTTTGAGAGCTGTGAGCTTACTGTAACTCCTGTTGCAGGTGCTAAAGTAACAATCGACGGTGTTGCTTACTCAGGTCCTGTAGCTGTAGAAAAGGGTCAGGTTGTTTCAATCAATGTAACAGCAGAGGATGGTTATACTCTTAAACCTGAACTTACTGTTAACGGCGACAAACTTACATTTGACGATACAGCAACAGCATTCCCATATGAGCTTACTGTTACAGGCAATACTACAATCGTTCCTTCGGTTGAGTCATTGGCTCCGTCAACTCATAATGTTACTGCTTCACTTGTTGTAGCAACATCTTCAAAGGGTGCTACTAACAATAAGGGCGTAAACGGAACATATAAAGTAACTGTTTATGACAGTGCAAACACTCCTGTTCTTGAAAAGCCATTTGACCTTACAACTGATGCAAACGAGATTAGTCTTGACCTTGCACCTGGCACATATACAGTAACAATTACTTCTGAATTCGCTCTTGCACGTACAGTAAGCATTGTTGTTGGTGACGCTGATATTGCAGGTCCTGCAATTGCAATGGTTGTTTGTGACTACAATAAGGATGGCAATGTAACCGGCGCAGATGCTACTGCTGTATATTCAGCTGCTTCTAAGGCTGCTGATCTTCGTTATGACCTTAACGGTGACGGCTCGGTAACCGGTGCGGATGCTACAACTGTTTATGCTATTGCATCATCTGCTATCGCACTTCCTGCTGTTACTATTAAGTAATATTAGCTTCTATACTTCTTAGGGGCGAAAGTCCCTAAGAAGTTTTACTTGAAAATTACGATAACTTGTGTTATCATTTAATTAAGCAGAGCTATGGCTTTGCTTTGTCTTGATATATTCGGCTTTTGCCGTTTATATACTATGCCCGCTTTGGGCGGGGAGGCTATGGGCAGTTTCGTTTAGTAAATATTTAATGTTTCACGGTGTTTGGCTTTTGCCAAAGTTGCTTGGTTTCATATTTTTATGTTTTCTGACCGATTTTGTCTTTGCCCTTCACGGCGATTCTGCTTCTCACCAAATTAAGCAAATTTTTTAACAAGGAGGTAACACCAATGAATACAATTGCAAAAAAACGAGTAGGTGTTATTTTCGGTACACTTGCGTTTTTGGTTTTTGTTGCGCTTGTTGTGTGCCTTCCTCGTACTTCGTATGCTGCTGCGCTCGGAACGGAGAGCCCGAACGTTTATTGCACATACACAGATTCTAACGGCAAACAATACGACGGTGATAAGTTACCTGCTGGTACATATGACGTCAGCTTTTATTTAGAGGGCGTCACCGAGTTATCGGTTGTGCAGGTTACATCAACCTATTCTTCGGATGTATCGGTGCAGAGTGAGCCTAAGGCTCTTCTTTCTGATGAGGTTGCCGGCGTATCTTCGATGGGAACCGTAACGAATGATTCTAATTTGGTATTCGGCTTTGTTTCAGATGCTGACACTTGTTCATCTGTAACAAAGGACGGCACGTTGCTTGCAACCTTCTCGGTTGCTTTTGCAAAGGATTGTGACGCCGCTGATGTTATTTCGGTTTCAACAGACCCAAATAAGACTTTCGTTTTGGCTAATTATAATGACGGATTTGACGATGAGTACGCTCTTGTTACCGAATCTGCCGATTATCCCGGTTCTCTATATTTAATGACCTGTGACGTTTCACCGTCAACCGGTCATAGCGTAAACGGTTCGCTTGTTATTATGACAGATGCGAAAGGCAATACTGCCAACAGTCCTGTTTACGGTGAATATACGGTTAACGTATATTCCGATTCAGCTCGTACCGAGCTTGTCGGTACAACCACATCATCTCTTAAAGATGGTGTAAACGCTTTCTCTATTGATTCGTTAAAGGACGGAACCTACTATCTTTCAATCTCGTCTGATTATGCAATAGCTCGTAATGACGTTACCGTTATCGTAAACGGTGCCGATATTACTAATGCGGTTATCCCTATGATGGCTTGTGATTTTAATAAGGATGGTATAATTACAGCTGCCGATGCAACAAGTGTATATCTTTTTGCTTCAAAGCAAACGGATTTAAACTATGACCTTAACGGTGACGGCGTTGTAACAGGCGCCGATGCAACAGCAATTTATGCATGTTCATCCGGTTCCGGTTATTATAACGGATTAGAGATAAAGTGATTTTTTTCAAAATAAATAAAGGGGATTTCTAAGTGAAAAAGACATTTAGAAAAGCAATAGCTGTTCTTCTTGCAGTTCTTATGGTTGCATTCTCCGTTCCGTTTTCTGCTTTAGCAGGTACTCCTGATGCGCCGGATATGTTCGGTGAAACAAATTATACTGTTACTAAAAACAGAAAATGGTGGGTTGATGACGGCGTTGATACAAGCCTTTCAAAGCTTCAGTCAACTCCTGAATATTGGAGCTATAACAGCGACGAAACTTATAACCAAATGGGTTCATGGAGTTTAAGCTTCGGTGGACGACTTGAAGATTATGGAAATAGTGGCTATGAAGACCATCGTAATGACTATAAGCCTGTAATTGCTGCAACAGTATCTTCACAGGGTACTAATGCAGGTATGAAAGAGGCTATTGCAAAAGTTAAAGATAAATCAGATACAAACGCAATTAAAAACTATGCTGCATCATACTTTCAGAATTACTATGGCATGGATGCGTCACATACTTATGAAGCCGTTAAGACAGCTAAAAATATTCTTAACCCTGCAACACTTAAGGCAGGCGATCGTATTGCTGTAACAGTTGAATTTGGTGGTTTTGACGTTCTTCAAAACGGTCAGTTCAAGGGTAAGTTCAATAAGGAATACCTTAAAGCTGCAGCTTATGCTTCAAAGCCATCACGTGGCGATACATGGAAGGCTGTTTCTTCAGGTGCTGCAGGTTGTATAGCCGATGGCACTCAGTTTTATCCTACAGCGTTAGCCTTTGCAGGAAACAATGTAAATGTTGAAGATGGTACATTCTATGGTGCAGTTACAGGTAAGGCTGCTGTAGCAGGTGATCAGTCAGTATCTAACTTTATTGGTACTGCAGACGGCGTAAAACCATTCGGTAAGTATGGTATTGTTTCTTTTGTATATAGTTTTGAGGTTCTTCAAGACTGCGACCTTTCAGATGTATTTAAATTTGACACAGATATTGCCGGTACAGAGTTTGAGCCTTATTACAGAACTTCACTCGACGGTACTGGTGAACCGAATAACACTAATGCTGTAAATCCTGAATTGTTCCTTATTACACATGACGATACACATAGCACTTTTGCTAACTGGGCATTAATTTGGACAGATTATGCAAAGGAATCAACACCTGAAACTAAGACTTATACTATTACATTTAATGACATCAACGGCAAGACTGTTGATACGCAGACAGTTAAAGAAGGCGAAACTCCAACAGTTCCTTCAACAAATACTGCTGCAGCTGTAAATTATAAGAGCGATAATAAGCACGAAGTAACAACTTACTCATGGCCTGCAGTATCAGCTGCTACTGCAGATACTACTTATACTGAGGTTGCTACTACAGCTGAGGAAAATTGTAACATTACTTATGCAGAGACAAGCAAGCATACACTTGTTTCAGGTACTGTTCTTACAGGAACATGTACTGTATGTAATCATGTAGATACTCAGACTAAGGACGATAAGCTTGACGGTACAGCTTACTATGCTGCACTTGATGCTGCAAAGGCTGTTGACGGTACTAAGTACACAGCTGAATCTTATGCTAAGGTAACAGCTGCTCTTGAGACTTATGCTCAGGCTAAGGTTGAAGCTTATACAGATCAGGCACAGGTAACTGCTGCTGCTACTGCTCTTGAAAATGCAGTTAATGGTCTTGAGGCTCTTCCAACATCAGATGTTTATACTTACACATTCGCTGGCGGTAAAACTCAGACTGTAACAGCTGATAAGGGCGCTGCTCCTATAGCTCCTGCTAACACAGCTGCTACAACAGTTGATAACAACGACGGTACTCATACAGTAACATCTTACACTTGGGAAAAGACAGGCGAATTCACATTTGCTGAAAAGGCTAATGCTGATACTAAGGATTGTACTTACGGTGAATACACAACAGTAACTGCTTCTACAATTGCTAAGGCAGGTACTGAAAAGGCTACATGCTCAGTATGCGGTCACGAAGATGTAAGAGACCTTGCTAAGCTTGACGGTACAGCTTACTATGCTGCACTTGCTAAGGCAGAGGCTGTAAAGGCTGACGATTACACAGCAGAATCTTATGCTAAGGTAACAGCTGCTCTTGAAGCTAACGCTAAGGCTACTGTTGAAGCTTATACAGATCAGGCACAGGTAACTGCTGCTGCTACTGCTCTTGAAGATGCAGTTAAGGGTCTTGTTAAGGTTTATACAATCACATTTACAAACGCCGCAGGCACTGTAGTTGATACTCAGAAGCTTGCTGCAGGCGCTACTCCTGTAGCTCCAAAGACAAATACTGCTGATACAACTGCTACACCGGCAGGTAGTAAACAGCACAGCCATACAACTTATAGCTGGCCGGCAGTTTCTGCTGTAACAGCAAACGCTAACTATGACGAAGTTGCTAAGGTTGTAACAGAAGATTGCACAAAGGGTAAACCTGTTGTAACAGAGCCTACACTTGATAAGCCGGGTTCAGAAGTTACAAGCTGTACAATTTGCGGTCAGGTTCTCGAAACTAAGGTTCTTCCTCAGCTTAAGGGTTATGATATCACAGTTGCTAAGACTGCTTACGGTACAACAACTCTTAACAGCGAGGACGCAACAAACGGTAAGACTACTAAGGTTCCTGCTAACTCAACTGTAACTCTTACAGCTCAGGCTAATGAGGGTGCAGAGTTCGTAGGTTGGAAGGTTGCTAACAAGCTCGTTTCAACTAACGAAACATATTCATTCACAGCAGTTGCTGATACAGAGGTAACTCCTGTATTTACAGAAACAGCTGAATCAACATTCGTAGTTGTATTCATTGATATGTACGGTAACGTTGTATCAACTCAGGAAGTAGCAAGCGGTGCTGACATTAAGGTTCCTGCAACTGCTCCTATCTATCCTGGTTATACATTCAAGGGCTGGGCTCTTACAAACGATGAGATTACCGCTCTTACAGAAGGTAAGACCATCAGAGCTATCTATGAGAAGGATGCTACTCAGACTTACACAGTTAAGGCTGCAGGCGCAACAATCACAGTTAACGGCACTGACTACACTGACAAGGCTGAAAATGTTGCATATGACGCTAAGGTAACAGTTACTAAGGCAGGCGCAACATCATGGACAGTAAACGGCGCAACAGTTGGTTACGGTGAATCATACTCATTCTTCTGTGCTTCGGATATCGAACTCACAGCAGTTACAAAGGCTGATGACACTTCTAAGACTCAGGTTGCTATCGTTTCAACAACTCGTCCTTCAGCTACAGATTGCGACGTTCTCTTTGTTGCAACACGTACTGTTGCTGATAATGAGACAGTAGTTAGCCAGGGCTTCGTATATGGTAAGAATGTAACAGCTTCTGACCTTACACTTGAAAACGTTGGCAATACTGCATCAGGTACAAATCCTGGTAAGGTTAGAGTTATTTATAACAACATCAACGCTTCACAGATTGGTTTGAACTACGGTCTTACTGCAAAGACAGGCGTTGCCGGCGCAAGAGCATTCGTAGTTACTAAGGATGCAGATGGTCATGTTCATACTTACTATTCAGAAGCATCACTTTACGACTATAATGCTTAATTAACACAATTTAGCAAAGCTTTCACCTCTGCCTTAAGGGGTGGAGGCGAGCTTTGATAAAATAAGGAGGACACACCTAATGAAAGAGCTTTATACAAAGCCGGTGTCAGAGGTTAATGAATTTTCTCAGACAGCTGATGTTATTACTACATCCGGTGGTACTGACTGGGGCTTCGGTGGAAATGACTAATCTGACACTTTGATTAAAGCATTTGGAGACGGCAGAAATGCCGTCTCTTTTTGCGTTTTTAAAACCTTGAATAAAAAAATAAACTAAATATTAATCATTCCCGAATATGACATTTTACCTTTAACTGTATATTGACAAATAATTAACAAACATATAAAATGAAATTGTAATTTATGACATAAGATGTATATTTTAGAGGGAGAATACTATGTCAAATAAGGAGTATGAATACAAATTCGATACTGTCAAGCCGCCTGATGATAGGGTGTACGATGACAGAGTGATGCATTATTATGAAAATCATTCAAACGAGCCTGCACGTCCATTGATTTTGGCACTCGGCAAGCATATTACAGACAGAGTTTTGTATAAATTGCCGTGGCTTCCAAAGGTAGGTAAAGAGCTTACCGTTAACGACCCTGAGTATTGGGGTCTTGCTTCAATTGTAACCGACGAGATGGCAGAGGTTGCCCTTAAGATGAAGGTACACAAGGGTATGAAGCTTAAGGAAATTATAAAAGTTACGGGCAAAAGTGCCGCTTACCTTGAGCCGCTTCTTAAGGAAATGGCAAATGTAGGTCTTGTTGAATTTAATTGGGAAAATCCGGAGCATGAAAAGCAATATATGCTTCCTATGTTCGTTCCCGGAAGCGCAGAATTTTTTAATATGAAATGGGATAATATTTGTGAGCATCCGCAAGTTGCAAATTTCTTTGAGCGTATGTCTCAGCTTCCGCTTGAAGCAATTACGCCGATGGTGCCTCCGGGAGGCGCCGGAATAGGTATGCACGTTATCCCTGTTGAAAAGGCAATTTCAATGGAAAATCAGTCAGCTGATGTGGAACATATTTCTCATTGGCTTGATAAATATGACGGCAAATATGCGGCAGGTCCGTGTTCGTGCCGTTATAGCCGTGCAATGTGCGGCGAAGGTTGTGCCGATGACCCTGAGGATTGGTGTATCGGTGTCGGCGATATGGCGGATTACCTTGTTGAAACAAATAAGGGCCACTATATCACACGTGAAAAGGTTATGGAAATTCTTCAGCGTGCCGAGGATAACGGTTTTGTTCACCAAATTACTAATATCGACGGTGAAAATAAAATTTTTGCTATCTGTAATTGCCAGGTAAAGGTATGCAATGCGCTTCGTACCTCTCAACTTTTCAATACGCCTAATATGTCACGCTCGGCGTATGTGGCTAAGGTTGAGGCTAAGGATTGCGTAGCCTGCGGCAAGTGTGTTGAATTTTGCCCTGCCGGTGCCGTTAAACTCGGTCAAAAGCTTTGCAAAAAAGACGGCTCTGCTGTTACATATCCTAAGCAAGAACTTCCTGACGCAGTTAAATGGGGCAAGGAAAAATGGTCGCCAGATTATAGAGATAAAAACAGAATTAATTGCTACGATACAGGTACGGCGCCTTGCAAGACTGCCTGCCCCGCTCATATCGCAGTTCAAGGCTATCTTAAAATGGCGGCTCAGGGTAGATATACCGATGCGTTGGCTCTTATTAAAAAGGATAACCCTTTCCCTGCAGTTTGCGGCAGAGTTTGTAATAAAAGATGCGAGGAGGCTTGCACAAGAGCAACTCTTGATGAAGCGGTTGCTATTGATGACGTTAAGCGCTTTATCGCTCAAAAGGACCTTGACAGTAAAACAAGATATATTCCTAAAAAAGTAATACCTTCAAATAGGGGCGAGTTTAAAAATAAAATTGCCATTATCGGCGGCGGACCGGCAGGCCTTTCGTGCGCATATTATCTTGCACTTACGGGATACAGACCTATAGTGTTTGAAAAGAATGAAAAACCCGGCGGTATGCTTACTTACGGTATCCCGTCATATAAGCTTGAAAAGGATGTTGTTGAGGCGGAGATTGACATTATTCGTGCGCTTGGTGTTGAAATTAAATGCGGCGTAGAGGTGGGTAAGGATATCACTCTTGACGAACTTCGCAAGGATGGATATGAGGCATTTTATATCGCTATTGGCTGTCAAGGCTCAAGAAAATCAGGCGTTGACGGCGAAGATGCAGACGGTGTTATGAGCGCTGTTGATATTCTCTACGAGATTGCCGAAAATCACGACCTTGACCTTAAAGGCAATAAAACCGTTGTTATCGGCGGTGGTAATGTTGCCGTTGATGTTGCACGTTCAACTAAGCGTTGCGGCGCTGATATTTTGGGTATGTTCTGCCTTGAAAGAAGAGAGGAAATGCCTGCGAGCGAAGAGGAAATTTTTGAAACCGAGGACGAGGGTATTCAAATAAACAACGGCTGGGGCGTTAAGGAAATTCTTGCAGAGAACGGCAAGGTGACAGGCGTTGTGCTTAAAAAATGCACAAGTGTTAAGGATGCAGACGGCAAATTTAACCCTCAGTATGACGAAAATAATACTCAAATAATTGAATGTGACCGTATTTATCTTTCAATCGGTCAGTCAATTGAATGGGGTAATCTTATCGACGGTGAGGCGGTAGAACTTGGCAAAGGTAACGCTCCTCAGGCAGACAGTCTTACTTATCAAACAGAGCAAAAGGATATTTTCATCGGCGGTGACGTTTACACGGGCCCTCGCTTTGCAATTGATGCTATTGCTGCCGGCAGAGAGGGTGCAGAGTCAATCCATAGGTTTGTTCATTTCAACGCAAGCCTTACAGTCGGCAGAAACAGACGTGATTTCATAATGCTTGATAAGAACGATATCCTTGTTGACAGTTACGATAATTCCTCACGTCAAATCCCGAATATTAATAAGAAAATTGACGCTAAATCTTCGTTTAAGGATGCTCATCTTCCTCTTACAGAGGAGCAGGTTAAAAAAGAAACTGCACGATGTCTTGGCTGCGGTGCATCCGTTGTTGACGAAAATAAGTGCATAGGTTGCGGAATTTGTACTACCAAGTGCGAATTTGATGCAATTCATCTTTTTAGAGATAATCCCGAATGTAGCACAATGGTTAATTCAGATGACAAGATGAAAGCAATTTTGCCTTATATGATTAAGCGTAATTTCAAGATTAAAAAAGCTCAAAAGGCTAAAAAGGATTAATTATGCACGAACTTGGTATAGTTTTTCATATCATTAACGAAATTGAAGATGTAGGCAAGGAAAATGAGCTTAAAACGGTATCGTCTGTTACGGTTGAAATAGGCGAGGTTTCGGGTGTGCTGCACGATTATCTTGAGGATTGTTGGAAATGGGCTTGCTCAAAGAGTGAGCTTATGAATGGGGCAGAACTTAAGGTAGAAGTTATCCCGGCAGTAACGTATTGCGAAAGCTGCAAGGGCGAATACAAAACCGTAGAGTATGGTAAAATTTGCCCTTACTGTCAAAGCGAAAAAACCTATCTTCTTTCGGGTAATGAAATTATGATAAAGGAAATTGAGGCACGGTAGCATATTAATGCGCTCTGTCTAGATGATATGATATTTATTTAATTTTTTTAGAGGAGGGGGAATGACAATGTTATTCCAAATTTACGGCGATATGGCCGGCTGGCAACTTCTCGGCTGGGTAATGGTCTTTGTCGGTCTCGTCGTTATGAATGAAATTGCAAGGCGAACAAAAGCAGGCGGAATTTTTTGCTTCTTTGTTTTACCGGCAGCACTGACGGTATATTTCATTGCAATTTATATCGGTGCGGCTAAGGGAGCTGATTGGGCGCTTCAAAATGATACCTATGTTCATATGAACAGCTGGTTTCATTATGCAAAGCTTTATGCGGCAACAGCAGGTTGTATCGGCTTTATGATGCTTAAGTATAAGTGGGGCATCGGCAAAAAAGATTGGTTTAAGGTGTTCCCGTTTGCAATCGTCGCTATCAACATTCTTATCGCAGTCGGTTCTGACTTTGAGTCGGCAATTAAGGGCGGAATTTCAGGCGGCTGGTGGCTTTCGTCTGAAAATGTATGGCTCTATGGCGGCTGGTGGAACTGGGTGAACGGTATCGCCGGTATTATAAATATTTTCTGTATGACAGGTTGGTGGGGTATCTATTCCTCAAAGAATAAGCAGGATATGCTGTGGCCTGATATGACATGGTGCTACATTTTGGCTTATGACCTTTGGAACTTTGAATATACTTATAATAATCTCCCTACTCACTCTTGGTATTGCGGCCTTGCACTTCTTCTTGCTCCTACATTTGCAAATGCATTTTGGAATAAGGGCGGTTGGATTCAAAACAGAGCTAACACACTTGCACTTTGGTGTATGTTTGCTCAGGTATTTCCGCTTTTCCAAGACAAGAGCCGCTTCTCGGTTCTTACATCCGTTTATGCAGACGGATATATGGACCCTACAGTTCCGCCAACGAACGCAGACCCTACAATGCAAGGCATAATTGCCATTATTGCTCTTGTGGCTAATGTTTGTGTATTCGCTTCTATTATTAAACGTGCAAAGGAACAAAAGAAAAATCCTTATAAAAACGAAATATTTACTGACCAAAAAGATTATAAGCTTGCACTTGAAAGAGCAGCCGAAAAGGCTCGCAAAGCAGCTTAATCTTCATAAAAATTCAAAAAACAACGCCGTCGATTATTCGACGGCGTTTCAAATTATTGATGAAGTGGATAAACCGTGCCGTGCTTAAATATCATAAATTGAAATCGTAGGGCAAGGGCTCGCTCTTGCCGTATTGATATGAAAAATAACATTTATAGAAAATCACCTTGAACGTAGTGTTCAAGGTGATTTTGGCACTTTTCGCCTTTTGCGAGTGGGCAGTACCAACGTACAGCTCCACTCACAAAAAACGAAATTTATCTCACTTTCTCGAAGTCTCCCAAATTTGTTGCTCGCTTCGTTCGCCAAATTTGGAGTATCTTGTCACAGGTTCAGCCCTAAATGCATTTCTATAAAATAAAAAAGACATCCGTATGGATGTCTTTTTTATTTGGTGGGAACAACAGGGCTCGAACCTGTGACCCTCTGCTTGTAAGGCAGATGCT
>ENA-UOIZ01001011-UOIZ01001011.1-human-gut-metagenome-genome-assembly--contig:-P88-NODE-1011-length-25596-cov-71.177675_pt1 | contig 25596 bp, 19 predicted proteins | sample MGYA00242336_ERZ723883 | MGnify/ENA metagenome assembly ERZ723883 | reverse complement strand
CCGGTGTTATGGCTTCCCGTACCATCGAGAACGAGCGTGACCGCCGCATGACCATCATGACCACCTGCTTCATCCCCTGCGGCGCAAAGATGCCCATCATCGGCCTGATCGCAGGTGCCATGTTCGGCGGCTCTCCGCTGGTGGCTGTTTCTGCTTACTTCATCGGCATGGCTGCCATCATCTGCTCCGGCATCATCCTGAAAAAGACCAAGATCTTCGCAGGCGACCCCGCTCCCTTCGTCATGGAGCTGCCCGCTTACCATGTGCCTGCATGGGGCAACGTGTTCCGTGCCACCTGGGAGCGCGGCTGGTCCTTCATCAAGCGTGCCGGTTCCGTCATTCTGCTGGCGACCGTCGTGCTGTGGTTCCTGCAGGGCTTCGGCTTCGAGAACGGTGCCTTCGGTATGGTCGAGGATCAGGACAACTCCGTGCTGGCTGCTATCGCTACCAAGGTCGCATGGATCTTCGCTCCTCTGGGCTTCGGCAACTGGCGTGCAACCGTTGCTTCCGTCTCCGGCCTGATCGCCAAGGAGAATGTGGTTGGTACCTTCGGTGTTCTGTACCACTTCGGCGGCGAGCTGTCTGAGAACGGCGACGAGATCTGGGCTGCTGTGGCACAGGATTACACCGCACTGTCTGCTTACGCCTTCATGATCTTCAACCTGCTGTGCGCTCCCTGCTTCGCAGCGATGGGCGCCATCAAGCGCGAGATGAACAACGGCAAGTGGACCGCCATCGCCATCGGTTATATGTGCGCTCTGGCTTACTGCGCCGCTCTGGTGGTGTACCAGCTGGGCGGCCTGATCACCGGTGAGATTGGATTCAACTTCTTCACCATCGTGGCTGCTGTTGTTCTGGTGGCCTTCATCTACCTGATGGTGCGTCCCAACAAGTACGTTGGTGACAACGAGGTCAAGATCGACGTCTCCAAGATCAAGTAAAAACGCTTTGCATTCTGAAAGGGTGTGTTTTGTATGATGGAATTTCTCGCCGCGAATTTTAATCTGCCTACCATCATTGTGGCGGTTATCGTGTTTGGCGGTGTGGGCTGGATCACATGGCACTCCCACAAGCATGGCGGCGGCTGCAGTGGGTGCAGCGGCTGCGGCGAAGGCGGCTGCAATGGCAGCTGCAGCGGTTGCAGCGGCTGTCACTGAGCATTGAAATGATCCGCAAAGGGCGCGGGCTGGAAACTTTCGGCTCGCGCCCTTTTTTGAAAAACAAAAAGTTAGCTTTGGATAACATTGGAAAATATGAAAACGAAAGAGAGTGATCGGCATGGAACTGACGTCGGCACATCTGCGCTATCTGCTGGCGATCTATGAGGTCTCGCGCACCCACCTGGACATCAGCTCCCGCAGCATTGCGGAAAAGCTGGGGGTGACCAAACCCTCGGTGGTGCGCATCATGAACCTGCTGATGGACCGCGGCATGATCGTCAAGGAGCATTACGGCAAAATTTACCTCACGGACCGCGGCATCTGGGTGGCAAAACAGGTGGACCAGGAGCTGCAGAACATTTTGGCCCACTTCCCGCCGGTGAGCGCGCCGCTGACCGAGGAAGAAAAGTGGAACGCGGCGCTGGCCATGACCAGTGCCCTGCCGGACCGCATCTTCACCGGCGAATACGACCGCCTGTTCGGCGAAGACGCTGAAAAGGCAGAAACGGAGAAAGCTCAGTGATCAACAAAAAACTGCTTTCCTTTGACCGCGGTGCCCTGCGCTATGTAGGGCTGAACGTGCTGTTCCAGTGGCTGGGCATGCTGTGCAACGTGGTGTTCGTCACGGCTGTTGCCCGGCTGATCGGCGCAGCCTTTGCGGGCAGCCTGACCAGCGCTCTGCTGTGGCAGCAGCTGGTGCTGTGCCTTGTCACGGTGCCGCTGCGCTTCGGCTTTACCATGCTGGCCTCCGGCATGAGCGACAAGGCCTCGAAGGACGTCAAGCGAACCCTGCGCAGCAATATTTACGCCAAACTCACCCGTCTGGGCTCCAACTACACCGAGACGGTGGCCACCAGCGAGGTGGTCATGCTGGCCAGCGAGGGCGTGGAACAGATCGACACCTACTTTGCAAAGTACCTGCCCCAGCTGTTTTACAGCCTGCTGGCCCCGGTCACCCTGTTCGTGCTGCTGGTGGGCGTGCACGCGCGGTCGGCCATCATCCTGCTGTGCTGCGTGCCGCTGATCCCCATGTCCATCGTGGCGGTGCAGAAGTTCGCCAAAAAGCTGCTGAACAAATACTGGGGCGAGTACACCACCCTGGGCGACAGCTTCCTCGAGAACATTCAGGGCCTGACCACCCTGAAGATCTATCAGGCCGACGGCTGGAAGCACGAGCAGATGAACGCCCAGGCCGAGCGCTTCCGCAAGATCACCATGAAGGTGCTGACCATGCAGCTGAACTCGGTGACCCTGATGGACCTGATGGCCTACGGCGGCGCGGGCCTTGGCATCATCAGTGCAGTGTCAGCCTTTGCCAAAGGCCAGCTCAGCCTGACGGCCACGTTGACCATCGTGCTGCTGGCGGCAGATTTCTTTTTGCCGCTGCGGCTGCTGGGCAGCTACTTCCACATTGCCATGAACGGCGCGGCCTCGGCGGAGAAAATTTTCAAGCTGCTGGCGGCCGATGAACCCGCCGACGGCGACCGCGTGCCCGGCGAGGACACCACTCTGCGGCTGGAACAGGTCACCTTCGGCTATGAGAAGGACCGCACCATCCTGCACGAGGTGTCCCTCACCATCCCGCAGGGCAGCTTCGTCTCGCTGGTGGGCGAGAGCGGCTGCGGCAAGAGCACCATTGCGGCCCTGCTGGCGGGCAGCCGCACCGGCTACACCGGCAGCGTGACCCTGGGCGGCGTGCCGGTAGGGGAGCTGCAGCAGGAGCAGCGCCTGCACACCCTGACTGTGGTGCCTCACAATGCCACCATCTTCAAGGGCACCGTGGAAGAAAACCTGCGCATGGCAAAGCCCGATGCCGCCGAGAGCGAGCTCTGGGCCGCGCTGGAGCAGGTGAACCTGGCGGACTTCTGCCGCAGCCAGAACGGCCTGCAGACGGCCCTGCACGAGGGCGGCTCGAATCTATCCGGCGGCCAGCGCCAGCGCCTTGCCATGGCAAGAGCGCTGCTGCACGATACGCCCATTTACCTGTTTGACGAGGCCACTTCCAATGTGGATGCCGAGAGCGAGAACGATATCATGGCCGCCATCCACAGCCTTGCAGGCAAGAAGACGGTCATCCTCATCTCGCACCGTCTGGCAAATGTGGTGGACAGCGATTGCATCTATGTGCTGGACAAGGGCCGCATCGTGGAGCAGGGCAAACACGCCGACCTGCTGGCGGCACAGGGCGCGTACAGCCGCTTGTACACTGCTCAGAAACAGCTGGAAACACTGGGAAAGGAGGATGCCTGATATGAACAACACAAAACATCGCAGCCCCTTTGCCATTGTGGGCCGGCTCATCGTGCTGGTCAAGCCCATGCTGCCCATCATGCTGGCGGCCATCGTCATGGGTGTGGCGGGCCACTTCTGCGCCACCTTCATCACCATCTTCGGCGGCTTTGGCATCCTGCGTGCGCTGGGCCTTGCCAGCCCGGTGGGCACCGTGGGCGCAGCCTTTGCCTGCATTCTGGTGTTTGCCCTGCTGCGCGGCGTGCTGCGCTATGCCGAGCAGGCGTCCAACCACTATATCGCCTTCAAGCTGCTGGCCCTCATCCGGGATAAGGTCTTTGGTGCCCTGCGCCGCCTGACACCGGCAAAGCTGGAGGGCCGTGACCGCGGCGACCTCATCTCCCTCATCACGGCCGACATCGAGGCGCTGGAGGTGTTCTACGCCCACACCATCTCGCCCATCTGCATCGCCATCCTCTGCGTCATCGGCATGACGGGCTTTGTGGCAAGCTACCACATCCTGCCCGCGCTGGTGCTGCTGGCGGGCTGCCTGCTGGTGGGCATTGCCCTGCCGGTGTGGAGCGCCAAGCGCGGCGACCGGGTGGCCCGGGAGTACCGGCAGGCCCTGGCCGACACCAACAGCTATGTGCTGGAAAGCCTGCGCGGCCTGCGGGATACCCTGCAGTATCAGGATACGGCGTCCCGCGCCGAGGGCATCGACGCCCACAGCGAGACGCTGGGCGAAAAGCAGAAGGCCCTCAAGTACCGCGAAGGCCTCACGGCGGCCATCACCAATACCCTCATCCTGTTCACCGTCATTGCGGTGCTGGGCGTGAGCCTGAGCCTGTATCAGAACGGCCAGCTGGGCGTGGAGGGTGTGCTGGTGTGCACCCTGTCGGCCCTGAGCTCCTTCGGCCCGGTGGTGGCGCTGGCGAACCTCGGTGCCAGCCTGACCCAGGTGTTCGCCAGCGCAGACCGCGTGCTGGACCTGCTGGACGAGGAGCCCGTCACCGCCGACGTGATCGACGGCACCGACACGGCCTTTGCCGGGGCCGAAGCACAGAACGTCAGCTTTTCCTACGCCGACGAGGAAGTGCTGCATGATTTGAGCCTGACCATCCCGGAAAAGAAGATCGTGGGCATCACGGGACGCTCCGGCAGCGGCAAGTCCACCTTCCTGCGGCTGCTGATGCGGTTCTGGGACGTTTCCAGCGGCAGCATCCGCTTTGGCGGGGAAGATATCCGCCGCGTGAATACCGCCGCGCTGCGGGCCCAGGAGAGCCTTGTGACGCAGGAGACGGAACTGTTCGACGATACCATCGAGAACAACATCCGCATCGCCAAGCGCGACGCCACCCGCGAGGAAGTGGAAGCCGCCTGCAAAAAGGCGGCACTGGATGGCTTTATCCGCAGCCTGCCCAAAGGGTATGACACCCCGGTGGGTGAGCTGGGCGGGGCCCTTTCCGGCGGCGAGCGCCAGCGCATCGGTGTGGCACGCGCCTTCCTGCACGATGCACCCTTCCTGCTGCTGGACGAGCCCACCTCGAACCTCGACAGTCTGAACGAGGGCGTGATCCTCAAGGCCGTCCGGGCTGAGTGCAGGGACAAAACGGTGCTGCTGGTGTCGCACCGCAAGTCCACCATGGCGGCAGCCGACGTGAGCTTCTCGGTGGAGAGCGGACGCCTGAGTTGATGCAGAGTTAAAAAATAACGCCTGTCCCGGCTGGGACAGGCGTTATTTTTATTCTTACTTGAGTGCGCTCAGGATCTGGTTTGCGATGTACCGATGCCCCCGGACGGTGGGGTGGGCATCGCTGGAAGTCTGCGTGAAGGTCACGGGGACGTAGGTCACGCCCTCCTGCTGCGCGGCAAGCTCTTTGGCAAAGCGGTTCAGGTCGCAGAAATAGCGGTTCCATGCGGGCAGCAGGGGCACCGGGTCGTACCAGCCAACCAGCAGGATGGTCGCGTCCGGGTTCAGCTTGCGGATCTCCTGCAGGATCAGGGGCAGGTTCGTGGTCACCTGCGTGTAGGCATCGCGGCAGATGACGTCCATGCCGTGGAACAGCAGGCGGTTGGTGTCCCGGGTCTCCTCCGGGGTCAGGCGCAGCTGGCGCAAGGCGTTGGTCATGGCCTGAAGGTTTTCAAGGCTGAAGTTCCGCAAATCGCCGCTAACCGTCAGTTCAACCAGCTTCTCGCTCTTCCAGTGGGTCGCCTCGCCCAGCCCCATGACGCAGGGCACCGTCGCATCGTTGGAGCCGATCTGGATGGAGATGATGTCGGCTTTGCGCAGATAGTCCTGAAACTGGGGGTAGGTGTAGGTGCTGCCGGTGGCCTGATTCGGCTGGGACATCCCGCTGTTCTGCACCATGTCCAGAAGGTCGGCGCTCATCAGACCCGGCAGGCCCAGATCAATGGCGTGCTGCCGGTCCAGCCCAAGGCCCTGAGCCACCAGTGCGGTGTAGCTCTGGGCGGGGTAGCCCTCAAAGTTGGCCGAATAGTCCAGCCCGGACTCGGTCTGGGTGCAGAGGACCCCCGGCAGCCCCACACCGGCCGCGATGCTGTCGCCCAGCGCCACGTAGGTGAGCTGCGGCTCCGGTTCGCCGTCTGTCTGTGCATCGGCGGGCAGGGCGGTCTCCTGCTCGGCAGGCGCTGCGGTCTGCTCTTGCTGCACCTCTGCCGCTTCGGAAGCAGGCAGCTCCGTCTGTTCATCGGCAGCAAATGCAGGCATGGCCAGCAGCACAAGCGCTGCTGCTGCGGCCAGAAAGCTGGCAAATTTTTTGTTTTTCATTGTGATTCCTTCTTTCCGGGGTGCCTGCACAGGGGGAGCGCAGGCTTTGCTTCTATGATAAAATGGAAAGCAAAAATTGTCAACTGACAAAATTCAAAATCCGTGCAGGGCGCGCTGCACCCGCAAAAATAAAAAAGCTCCCCCAAACGGAGGAGCGGGCGCGTTGGCGCCGGAGAGGGGCATGCTCCCCAGATTCAAATTCAGTAATCGCGGGAGGTGATCTCCTCCTCCAGCTTACGGTAATCCACCTTGCCCACGGGGGTCAGCGGCATCTCGGAGATGAACTTGTAGCCCACGGGCTGCACATACTCCGGCAGTTCTTCCTTGCACAGCTGGCGCAGTTCGCGCACGATCTGACGCTTTTTCTTGTCGCCTTCCGGGTCCAGCACCACATAGACGAAGGGCAGGCGGCCCTGCACATGGTCCTTGTCGGTGCAGCCCACCACCGAGCACTGGTGCACGGCGGGGTGGCGGCTGATGACGTTTTCGATCATGGAGGGGAACACTTTGAAGCCGTCGTGGCGGATGATCATCCGCTTGATGCGGGCATCCAGATACACAAAGCCGTCCTCGTCCATGTAGCCCAGGTCGCCGGTGTGCACCCAGAGCTGGCCGTCTGCGTGGCGGCGCAGCACCATGGCGGTCTCGTCGGGCTTGTTGTAGTAGCCCTTCATGGCGGTGGGGGTGCAGATGCAGATCTCGCCGCGCTCGCCGATGGGCAGCTCGGTCTCGGTGCCGGGCTCAAAAACGGACACCACGGTGTTCAGCATGGGGATGCCCACGCTGCCGGGCTTGGTCACGTTGCCGGCGGCGATGGTGGCGGCCGAGGAAACTTCGGTCATGCCGTAGCCCTTGGCCAGCGGGTACTCCACGCCGTGCTCCTTGAGGAACTCGTTCACGGTCTGCTCGGCACCCAGCGGCAGCGAGTCGCCGCCGGCGGCGTAGTTGCGGATAAAGGAGAGGTCCTTGTTCTTCAGCAGCAGGGAAGCGGCCATCTGCTGGTAGTGGGCGGGCACGCCGAACATGTGTTCGGGCTTGTGCTTCCAGATCAGGGCACCCAGCTTGTCGGGGTCCAGATTGGGGATGATGATGACATGCAGGCCCATGACCAGCGGCATGTGCACACCGCAGGCGTAGCCGTAGGCGATGAACGGCGGCATGATGTTCATCAGCTTCTGGCCGCGGTGGAACAGACGGCTCTGGGCGGCAAACTCATGGGCCAGTGCGTTGAAATTGTGGTCCGTGAGCATGACGCCCTTGGGCGAACCGGTGGTGCCGCCGGTGTGCACCACCACGCAGGTGTGCTGCGGGTCGTAGGGTTCGGCGTTCATGCTCTGGTTTTTGCCGGCCGCGATGAAGTCCTTCCAGTGGAGGACGTTGGATTTGTAGCTGTTGCGGTCGGGGTTCGTCATCTTGTAGCCGATGGCCAGATGCAGCGGCAGCGAGTCTGCCGGGCTGATGACCAGCACCCGCTCCACGCTGGTGCGCTTGGCGGCCTGGTGGCAGCGCTCGTAGGTGACGTTCAGGCAGATGAGCAGGCGGGAATCCACCTCCTCGATGTACTCGTGGATGCCCTCGGCGCTGTAGCGCGGGTCCACCAGATTCAGCGAGGCACCGATCATGTCGGCGGCGTAGAAGGAGTAAATGACCTCCGGGGTCATGACGCTGACCACGGTGATGATATCGCCCTTCTTCACGCCGATGCCGCGGAAGGCGGCGGCCGTCTTTTTCACGTTGACGATCAGGTCTGCAAAGGTGATCTTGCGGCCATAGTATTCCAGCGCAGTCTCGGGCAGGTGGTTCTTGTTCTGGCGGCAGACGTACTCAAAGGCCGAACACTCCGGCAGGGGCAGGTCAATGAACTTCTGGTCGTAGTATTTCAGCCAGGGCTTCGCAGTGGACGCATAGAGCGGTTCACGCTGTTCAGTAGTCATAGAATCAAGTCCTCTTTTCTTTCTTCTTCTTCTTTTCATTGCTAAAAGCCGACAGCTTTGCAAAGAAGATGAAAGCCGCCGGTCAGAACACGCTAATAACTCAAAAATTAGAATCAATGATGCAGATTCTATTGTAGTGGAGCTGCCTGAGAATGTCAAGAAATAAACTATGAATGTTGCGTAAAAGAGCCGTAAAACAACGATCCAGCCCGAAATGTCGGAGGTCAGCGCGGCAGCCACTGCTCGGCTTCGGCGGCACTGCACAGCACAAAATGCTCAGGCCGCAGCTCGCGCCACTGGGGCGCTTCGCGGCTGTAATCGTGCATGGAAGGGTCATAGACCAGCAGTTTTTTCTCCCGTTCCCGGCGGGGGTCCGGCATGGGGATGGCAGACAGCAGGCTGCGGGTGTAGGGGTGGATGGCGTGGGCCACCAGTTCTTCGGCCTCGGCCAGCTCCACGATGCGGCCCTTGTGGATGACCGCGATGCGGTCCGAGATATAGCGCATCACCGAAAGGTCGTGGGCGATGAACAGGTAGGTGATGCCGCGCTCTTTCTGCAAACGGCGCAGCAGGTTCAGCACCTGGGCACGGATGGACATATCCAGTGCGCTGATGGGCTCATCGGCCACGATGAACTCCGGCTCCACGATGAGGGCGCGGGCAATGCCGATGCGCTGGCGCTGGCCGCCGGAAAATTCGTGGGGGAAGCGGGAGGCAAACTCCGGCAGCAGGCCCACGTCCAGCAGCGCCTGCCGGACTTTTTCGGCACGCTCGGCGGCGGAGAGGTCGGGCCGGACGCTCTGCAGGCCTTCGCCCACGATGTAGCTCACCTTGGCGCGCTCGTTCAGCGAGGACTGCGGGTCCTGAAAAATCATCTGAATTTCCTTGATGATCTGTTTGTCCAGTGTGCGGCTGATCTTGCCGTTGATCTTCTGGCCCTTATACAGGATGTCGCCGCCGGAGGTGGGCAGGATGCGCAGGATGGCCCGGCCGATGGTGGTTTTGCCGCTGCCGCTCTCGCCCACAAGGCCGAAGGTCTCGCCTTTGTAGATTTTGAATGTGGCGTCCTGCACGGCGGGGTAGGCTTTTTTGCCGGAGCCGTAGGTCACGTTCAGGTGGTTCACTTCCACCAGGACTTCGCGTTCGTTTTCCATCTTACAGCCCCTCCTTTTGCAGTTTTTTCACCGCAGCAGGCGGCTCGATGTGCGGTGCGCGCGGGTCCAGCAGCCAGGTCTTGGCCTTGTGGGTGGGCGACACTTCAAAATAAGGCGGGCGCTTGACGAAGTCGATCTTCAGCGCCTGCGGGTTGCGGGGCGCAAAGGCATCGCCGCGAATTTCCGCAAACAGGTTTGGCGGGGTGCCCACAATGTTGAACAGGTCTTCGCCCTTCACGCCCATCTGCGGCATACTGGACAGCAGCGCCCAGGTGTAGGGGTGGCGGGGGTCGTAGTAAATGTCGTCAGCGGTGCCGATCTCCACGATGTCGCCCGCGTACATCACGGCCACCCGGTCTGCAATGTTGGCCACAACGCCCAGGTCGTGGGTGATCATGACGATGGTCAGGTCGTACTTGACCCGCATTTCTTTTAAAAGCTGCAAAATTTGTGCCTGAATGGTCACGTCCAGTGCGGTGGTGGGCTCGTCGCAGATCAAAATTTTCGGGCTGCAGGCCACCGCAATGGCAATGACCACGCGCTGGCGCATACCGCCGGAGAACTCGTGCGGGTACTGCTTGAACCGCTTTTCCGGGTCCGAGATGCCCACATCCCGCAGGTATTCCAGCGTTTTTTCCTTGGCGGCAGCACCCTTCAGGCCCTGATGCAGGGTGACGGCTTCCATGATCTGGTCGCCGATGGTTTTGAGCGGGTTCAGGCTGGTCATGGGGTCCTGCATGATCATGGCGATCTCGCGGCCCCGCACCCGCAGCCAGTCCTTCTCGGTCTTCAGGTCGGAAAGGCGCAGCGGCTTGCCGTCCGCCATGCCGTAGTAATCAATGGTGCCGCCGGTAATGGAGCCGTTGGCGTCCAGCAGACCCATAAAGCTCTTGGTAAAAACACTCTTGCCCGAGCCGCTCTCGCCCACGATGGCAAGCACTTCGCCTTGGTACAAATCAAGGTCGATGCCCCGGATGGCGTGCAGCACTTTTCCACGCAGGTTGAATCGGATGTTGACATCTTTTGCGGAGAGAATGAGCTGGTCGTGTTCCATGATATTCCCTCCTTACTGCAGATGGTTCTTCGGGTCGGCAGCATCCGAGAAGGCGTTGCCGATCAGATAGAACGCGATGGTGACAAAGCTCAAGATCAGGGTGGGGTACAGCAGCTGGTAGCGCAGGCCCGCCTGCATCATCACCTTGCGGCCGTCGTTGACCAGGTTGCCCAGCGAGGGGGTCTCCACCGAAAGGCCCAGGCCGATGTAGGTGATGAACACCTCGTTGCCAATGGCTTCCGGGATGGTGAGGGCCATGCGCAGCATGATGACCGACACCAGATACGGCAGCAGGTTGCGGAAAACGATGCGCACCGTGGGCGTGCCGATGCAGCGGGACGCCACGTTGTAGTCCCGGTCACGGATGATGAGAATCTGGTTGCGGATGAAGCGGGCCATCTCGATCCAGCCCTTGATGGACATGCCCAAAATCATGGTCCAGATGCTGGGCGTCGCCACATAGGAGATCAAAATCAGCACGATGGCGGTGGGGATGTTATCGAAGATGTTGTACAGTTCGGTGAACACGAAGTCCAGCCCGCGCACATAGCCCCACAGCACACCGGCGGTGATGCCCACCACGGCCTCGATGAGGGCCACGAAGAAGGCGATGGTCAGGCTGGTGCGGGCACCGGCCCAGATGCGGGCCCACAGATCCTGCCCGATGGAGTTGGAGCCCCAGACAAAGCCGTCCTGCCCCGGGGCGATGTTGCGGTACTGGATGCCGGTGACGGGGTCCACGGCGCACAGGTTCGGGTCTGCCTGCCCGGGCAGATAGGGCTGCAGGAAGGCAAAGGCCACCACGGCGGCCAGCGCGATGAGCAGGGCCACGGCGGCCTTGTTTTTCAAAAAGGCGCGGAAGGTGCTGCCCCAGTAGCTGTAGTTGGAGCTGGCTGTGGCTTCGGCGTCTTCGGCGTGGAACCCGGCGGAGGTGAACAGCTCGTCCTCGGGCAGGTCTTCCCAGCCGGTGCGGCGCTGTGCGTCATTCAGCTTGTCTTCCAGCTGCTTCGATTTTTCCCGTTTCAGAAAGGAAAGCATCAGCGTCCACCTTCTTTCTTGCCAAAGTTGATGCGCGGGTCGATGAGCACCATGAGCACATCGCCCAAAATCAGGCCGATGATGCCCACGCAGGCGTACAGCAGCACGATGCCCTGCACCATGGTGTTGTCGTGGCGCTGCACACAGGTGACCAGCAATCCGCCCATGCCGGGGATGCTGTACAGGCTTTCAATGTAAATGGAGCCCACGACTGTGTTGAGGAAGGCCGAGGGAATGTACTGCACCAGCGGCACCATGGCATTGCGGAAGACATGGTGCAAAGCGATGTTGTTCTCGCTTACGCCCTTGGCCCGGGCCAGCTTGACGTAATCCTTGTTGCTCTCGTCCACCATGTAGCGGCGCAGCCACATGGCGTAGAACGCGAGGTTTGCAAGGCTCATGCTGCACACCGGCAGCACCCAATACCGCCAGTTGGAGGCGTCGAACAGCAGGCCCACGCCCACCACCGAGGTGCCGTACATCTGGATGTACAAAAAGTACACGGCGGCGGGCACCGCCTGAATGAGCACAATGAGCGCCGTGCCCAGCTTATCCGGCCAGCGGCCCTTGCACCGGCCCATCACAAGGCCCAGCGGGATGCCCAGCACAAGGCTCAGCAGCATGGCCAGCACGCCCATCTCAATGGAGATGGGCAATTTCTGGGCCAGAATTTCGGTGACGGGCGTGTTCACCTTGTAGATGTGGCTCACGCCCAGGTCGCCGTGCAGGGCGTTCTGCCAGAAGTGCCCGATCTGCACCGGAAGCGGGTCCAGCAGGCCCATGGACTGCAGACCAGCCTGAATCTGTGCTTCGGTCATTTTTTCATAGTTTGCAAAATAGCCCTCGATCGGCATGAGCCGCAGCAGGCAGAACACCAGCGTCACGATGATGAACAGGGTCAAAATCGAGCGCCCGATGCGTTTTGCGAGATATTGCACCATGTGTGTGCACCTCTCTTTTCTTTTTGAAATACAGATAAGAATAGAATACCGCAAAGTTTTACATTTGGAAAGTGATTTGCAGAGATTTTGCAGCAAAAAAGAGGCCAGGAAACGCCGATAGGCATTCCCTGACCTCTTTTACAAATCAGCGCGCGTCGCGGTTGGCGTTGTACTCGTCCATGGAAACATAGTGGTCGAGGATGTGCACGCCCTTCAGGCGGTTGGAAGACAGGCCGGTGGGGGCATACTGGCCTTCCCACAGGTTCAGGCGGGTGGCGATGTAGGGCGGCACCGGCATGCCCAGCGGGATGACCAGCGCGTTTTCGATGAGGTAGGCTTCGGCATCCGCAAAGGCTTCATACCGGGCGTCCAGATCGTCGGTGATGGTCTTGGCGTTCTCGATCATGGACATGTACTGCAGCACGCAGTCGGCGGTCTCGCCGGTGACGATGCCGTCCTCCACGCCGGTGCGCAGGAAGGCGTAGCAGGTGCCGCGCTCACCCGGGGCCTGGTAGAACGGGTCAGACTCGGTCTCCGGGTCGGAGTAGTCGGCGCCCCAGTAGTAGGACATCAGCTCGTAGGCACCCACGCGGCGCACGGCGTTCAGGAAGTTGTCGGACGGGCCCTGGGTGATGATGATGTTGATGAAGTCAAAGCCGTCGTTCAGCACGCCTTCCACCTGCTGCTTGAACACCTGGCACTGCTTGTCCCAGTCCACCACAGCGGGGTTGTAAGGGTACTGTACTTTAATGGGGAAGGTGGCCCCGGCGGCGGTCAGTTCCTCCACGGCAGCGTCGCGGTACTCCTTGGCTTTGGCTTCGTCAAAGAAGTCGGACAGGTTTGCCAGGCCGCCGCATTCCGTGTAATCCACGCCCTGGCTGTTGGCGCAGAAGGAAGGCGGGGTGATGGTGTGCAGCTTGTAGTTGTCGTAGCCCTCCGGCGCGGTGACGGCCAGGGTCACGGACGGGTTGATGGCGTAGAGGAACGCCTTGCGGAAGCTGGTGCAGTTGATGGCCTTCACCCAGTTGTCCGGCTCATACTCGGCGTCCACGCCGGAGACGGTCCAGTTGGTGAACTCGTGCTTGTAGGGCAGGAAGTTGAAGATGTAGAAGTAGCTCTTGCCGGTCTCCGGGCGCTCCATGGACACCATATCCTTGGTGGTGTCGTCGGCCAGCCAGCTGTCCAGGATGTCCGAGCTGATGGTGGCCTGGTCGATCTCGCCGCGCTTGACCATCTCGGGGCCGCTGATGAGCTCCTCCTGGTTGTAGATATAGCGGATGGTGTCGATGTAGACGCTGTCCTTGTCGTAGTTTTCGGGGTTCTTCTTCATCACCCAGCTTTCCAGCGGCACATACTCGGCCAGATAGAACGCGCCGCAGCTGCAGGCCGTCTCGGCGGAAGTGCAGAACTGGTCGGCATATTCCTCCAGCAGCGGGCCGTAGGCGGGCTCATAGGGGGTGTAGCTCAGCAGGCTGAGGAAGCCCGGGAAATCGAAGTTCAGCGTATAGGTCAGGGTGTGGTCGTCCACGGCCTTGACGCCCACGGCGTCGAACTCCACGGCAGGGTAGCTGGCGGCGGTGCCGTCGGCGGCCGTCACGGTAACGGTGCCGTCGGCGGCCATGGCATAGGAGGTGCCGTCCTCGTCCACAGTGCCGCTGGCCGCGCGGCTGCTGTAGACGTGGTAGTTGAAATATTCCTCTGCACCGGCCACATACCCGGTGACGAGGCTGGCGGTGGCGGAAGCGTAGTCCGGGTTCAGCACATAGGCCAGTGCGTCCACAAAGTCCTGCGCGGTGACGGGGCCCAGCACTTCGCCGTTGCTGTCCACCCAGTTCTCATCCCGCAGGTGGAAGGTCCAAGTCAGGGTGTCGGCGTCCCACTCCCAGCTGGTGGCAAGGCCTTCGCGAATTTTGCCGCGGCTGTCGTACTCCACCAGCGTGTCGATGCACTGGGTACCGTGGTACAGGTCCGGGTCCGCAGAGCAGATGAGGTAGTTCAGGGTGGCGGGCTGGCGGGAATACAGCACGGTGTAGGTGGAGCTGTCCCCGGCGCTGCTGCCGCCGTCCGTGGAAGAACCGCCGCAGCTGCTCAGCAGGCCGGCGGCTGCCACGGAAAGGGCGGCCGCGCCGCTGCCCTTCAGGAACTGGCGGCGGGAGATCGAATGCGTCATGATAAAAATCCTTCTTTCGTGAATGAGTGAAAAGGTTTTCTTCGTGTTTTCGGAGAAGAAAGGGGTAACGGAAACAAGCTCCGTTACCCCTCTGTAACAAGTCCGCGGCCACGGTGCGTGGTCTTATGATGTCAGTATAGCATTGAATGGGTGCGCCGTCAATCGTTTTTCGGCACAGGGTCTGCAGCCTTTGCCGCAGCGGCTTTGGGCACGGCCGGTCCCGCAGCCACAGCGGCGTTGACGGCAGCGGCAGCCGGTTCTGCAGCAGGCACGGCGGCATCGGCACCGGCTTCAGCGGCCTTGGCGGCTTCCTCGGCGGCCTTTTTGGCCTCGCGCTCCTCCCGCAGCTGCTTTGCCCGGGCGGCGGCTTCCTCCTGCCGCTTTTTGGTGCGGGCCTTGATGCGGCAGACGGTGCACACGCCGTCCACGCTGCCCGGCGCGATGGGCTTGCCGCACTCCTTGCACAGGGTTTTGGTGCATTTATGGATGCTCACCGGGCCCAGGGTGGAAAGCTGGCGCAGCTTCAGCCCGTCCAGGCCGTGGCTGGAGCAGGCGGCCACGCACAGCTCGCACTCGCTGCACTTCCACGGCGTGATCACCATGCGGGTTTGGCCGTCGGGCAGGTCTTCCAGCTTCAGGGCACCGGCGCGGCAGGCCTTTTCGCACTTGCCGCAGCCGAAGCACTTGTCTGTGAAATTGGGCAGGTGGTAGCCGTATTTCAGTGGCGTTTCCATGGCGGCCTTCAGCTGTTTGGTGCGCTGGTGCAGCAGCAGGCGGAAGTCGGTGCTGGAGTCGTCCGCGCTGCGCAGGCCGGGCAGCATCTGCAGCAGCTTTTTGGTGCCGCTTTTGGAGCCGTGGCTCACCTGCTCGAACATTTCGCGGCGGCTGAGCTCCTTGACATGGTAGGGGTAGTCATCCGCTTCGTAGGCCAGCGAGAAGCGGGCCTCGAACACGGCCTCGCCAAAGAACTCCACCAGTCTTGTCAGCTCCTTGCGCAGCTGGGCGGCGCACACGTCGTTCTCGCACTCGCCGCAGGGGGTCAGGTCCAGCACGATCTTCTTGTTCAGCGCCAGATAGGCCAGCGCCTCCCAGGAGAGCGCGCAGATGCACTCGCGCACCACGGCGTTTTTGCGGCTGGATCTTTCGCAGCCGATCCAGATGGTGTCGTTGTCGCTGTCGGCGGCGGAGATATCCCGCTGCACCTGTTCGGGCGAGGGCGAGATGCAGCCGCTGCGGCAGGCGGAAACGCACAGGCCGCAGTCGGTGCAGGGGTCCCAGTCCTTCACGAGGTTCGGGCGGGTGAAAATTTGTTCGCCGTAAGGGCAGATATCCTTGCACTCGGTGCAGGGCTTGCGGTGCGGGTGCAGGTTCCAGCACTGGCGGCGGTTGATCTCGGGATGGGTGGTCTTCATCAGCGCATCCATCGCAGTTCGTGTAAAAAAGCCCATAGATTACTCCCCTTCCACAACAGAAGTGATGTCTGCATGATCGATCAGAAAGCGCTGCACCTTCTGGGTGGTGACGGCCGAAGCGATGGCCTCCCGGGTGAGCACCTGGCGGATCTCGGCTTCCGGGGTGCCGTGCAGCTTGGAAAGGCGGGCGTACTCGGCGTCTGCTTCCTCATTGCTCACGGTGATGTGTTCCGCCTCGGCGATGGCCCGCGCGGCCAGGACGCTGCGCATCCGGCGCTCGGCATCCCGGCGGAAGTTTGCCCGCAGCTGGTCCGGCGTGGTGCCGTTCACCTGGCAGTAGAGCTCCAGCGTGAACTTGCTGCGGTCCAGCTTGCGCTGCAGCTGCTGCATGTCGCGCTCGGCGTTCTGGTCCAGCACAGCGTCCGGCAGCGCGACGGTCAGGTTGGCCCCGGCCATGTCCAGCAGGGCGGCCCCGGCAAGGCGGTCGGCGTTGGCTTCGTGGATGGCGCGCTTCCTGGCACGGATATCCGCCTGCAGCGCTTCCAGCGAATCGAAGCCCAGCTCCTTTGCCAGGGCGTCGTCCACAGCCGGGGCCTGCTGCTGCTCCACGCGGTGCAGGGTGATCTGGAACTGTGCCGTCTGGCCGGAAAGCTCCGGCACCCGGAACTCGGCCGGGTAAGTAAAATCAAAGCGGAAGCTTTCACCCGCCTTGTGGCCGTAGACAGCCTGCTCGGCGGCAGGCATCAGCTCGCCGGTGCCCAGCAGCACGGTGACGTTCTCCATCTTGCTGTCCGGGATGGGCTCGCCGCTCAGAAAGCCCTCAAAATCCAGCGTGACGCGCATCCCGCGGGCGGCAGGCTGCTCCACCGGGGCAAACGGCGCATGGGCCCGGGCAAGCCGCCGGAGCTCCTGCTCCACAGATTTTTCCGTGACCGGGCGCACCCGGCGGGTGATGGGCAGCCCCTTATACTGCCCAAGCGTTGCGCTGGGCATGGCATTTGCAGTTGGTTCCATCAGAAATACTCCTTTTCTCTTTTATCACAAGCGTTGCAGCGTTTCTTTTTTAAAGTCCCCGTTCGGCGAGCCAGCGTTCTGCCACCTGGGAGAACAGTTCGGGGTAAAGCGCGTCTTCGGCGGAGAAGGCGCTCAGATAATACTCCACCTCGGCGCGGGTGGGGGCGGCGGTGCGCTCCCAGATGGTGAAGGTGGTGCCGTTGCCCATATCAAAGGTGGCAGCCAGCGTGAAATACTGGTCCCGCACGGCCAGAAACAGGTCGTTGAAGGTGTTGGCCAGATCGCTGCTGCCCACATAGGTCTGGGGGAAGGGGTCGGCGGTGAGGACGTACTTCGCCTCAAAGAACTGCATGGGGAACTCGTGGGTGCCCGGGACCGAGAAGCCGAAGGACAGCTTGTCGTTGATGGGCATCTGGGGCAGCTGGCAATTCTTGAAGTGGTCCGAACAGTAAAGCATGTCATGGGGGATCATGTAGCTGGTCTCGCCCTCGGCGCAGTGGGTGTCGATCCACTGCGCAATGGCTTTGATCTGCGGCAGGTCCTTGCGGTCGGAGGTCAGGGCGTTCAGCCGGACGAACTCCCGGACGCCCCGCAGCGGGAGGTGATCGACGACCGTCAGCGGCGTGCTGCGCACCGACACGGCAAATACCAGCGTGAACGCCCAATAGGCGATCTTGAGCCCCCGCCGACGGTTGATGCCCTCGGCCAGCGTGGCGGCACCGGGCAGGAACAGCAGAAACCACGCGGGCAGGAACAGCAGCATCTGATGGGAGCTGGTGTTCTGCACCCGGGTGAACAGCAGCACGCTGAGCAGCAGGCTCATGCCGCCAAGGCAGGGCAGGGCGGGCGCTTTCCGGCACCGGAGAGCGAACCGCAGCCCCAGACCGATGAGGATGAAGTTCAGCAGGCCGACACGGAAGGTCTGCAGGTAAATCTCCCAGGCAAGGCCGCCGCCGTTGTAGTAGGCATAGCGGTCTGCATAGCTGTAGTGCAGGATGCGGCTCACCATGGGCCACAGCAGGATGACCATGGCGGCCAGGGACAGCAGGCCGAACAACACGAGATTGCGCACCTGCAGCAAAGCTTCGCGCTTTCGGCCCGCTTTGCCGGTTTTGAAGCTGCTCACCAGCACCAGCACGGCGTAGGAAAAATAATAGCCGACCACAAAGTATAAGTACCACCGGCGGGACAGGATGACTGCCGCTGTGGCCGCGAACAGCAGCACGAACCGCAGCGGCTCCAGCCTTTCAAAGCGGAAGTCCAGCGTGAGCAGCAGGATGGAAAAGGCGAAGATCAGGCCGAACCAGTCCGGCTGGGCCAGCAGGGCGCTCATGCGCAGGTACGGATAGGTGAAAAGCCACGAAAGCCCGATGAGAAAATACCAGAACCGGTGCTTCACCCGCAGCATCTGCCCCACCTTGAGCACAAGGCCCGCCAGCAGCGTCAGCAGCATGGGCAGGACGCTGAACACCTGGCAGAAGGCAAAGCTGTCGCCGGTGCGGTCGGTCAGGCAGAATGGGAACTCGAGAAACAAGGGGATGAAGTTGGTGTAGTCCTCGGCAAAGGAGCCGAAGATCAACCCGAAGCCGGCGGCCGGGCTCTGGGCAAAGGCGGCCTCGGCGGCGTATTGCTTCTGGATGTAGTTGGCGTAGTCCCAGTAATAGATAAAATCCCGGCGGCTCAGTGACCAGTAAAAGTAGAGCAGCGCTGCGGCCCACAGGCCCACGATCACCGCGCAGTGGAACAGGTCGAACCGGACCCCGGCCACCCGCAGCACCACCAGGACGCCTGCGAACAGGGCCAGATCACACCACAGGCTCACCAGCGGGAAAAACAGGCTGCTGCCCGGCGCGGCGATGCCCAGAACGAGCAGTGCCAGCGCCCCGGCGGCAAAGCCCAGCCCGACTCTGCCGGAAAGCGGCAGGCGGGAAAGGAGTTTTGTCATCCTCAAAACCTCGCAGTTGCAGAATATCACAGCTACAGTATAGCAACCAAACCCTGCACTGTCCAGTGAATGCCCGCCGGAAAAAACAAAATGCCCCATCGGTTTGAAAACAGATGGGACATTTTGCACAGAATATTACTTTTTCTTGACCTCTGTGGGTACTGCGGCTGCTTTGGCGGTGCGGCGCTTCTGGTTCATGGCCTTATTGGCACTGATGCGGGCGGCGTCCGGGTTCGGTGCCTCCGGGGTCAGGCGCAGCAGGCAGCTGCCCATGGCGGGCAGGTCCATGGTGAGGGTGTAGTCCCGGCCGTAGACGCCGCCGTCGGTGGTGTGCAGCTTGGTTTTGCGGCGGCCCTTCAGCGCGCCGCCCCACTCGGCGGCTTCGGTGTTCAGCACTTCTTCGGCACCGCAGGGGAACTTGAGGTAGAGCGGGAACTTTTTGTGGGCGTGGTCCTGGGTGTTCATGACGCACAGCAGGCTTTCGCCCCGGCCCTTGCGCAGCCAGGCGTATACGCCCTCGTCGCGGCTCTCGCAGGCCACCCACTCGAAGCAGTCCGGGTTGTACTCGCCGTCATAGAGGGCGGGCTCGGTGGCGTAGACCCGGCACAGGTGAGCGAAGTATTTCTGGAAGGCATCGTGGAAGGGGTACTGCAGCAGGCCCCAGTCCAGCTCCCGCTTTTCATCCCACTCACGGAAGTGGCCCAGCTCGTTGCCCATGAAGTTGAGCTTCTTGCCCGGGTGCATGTACATATAGAAATAGAGGGTGCGCAGCTGGGCGCACTTTTCGGCGTAGCTGCCCCAGAGCTTGTCGATGATGGTCTTTTTGCCGTGCACCACCTCGTCGTGGCTCAGCGCCAGCAGGTACAGCTCGTTGTAGAAGTAATGCATGCTGAACACGATCTTGCCGTAGGCATCCGGCCGCTCGCCGAAGGGGGTGGCGAAGTAGTCCAGCGTGTCGTGCATCCAGCCCATATCCCACTTGTAGTCGAAGCCCACGCCGTCGTACCGGGTGGGGGCCGTCACTTTGAGGAAGTTGGTGGAGTCCTCGGCCATGTAGATGCCGGTGGGCCAGTGCTTGTTCAGGCCGTGGTTCAGCCCGCGCAAAAAGTTCACCGCGCCCTGGTTCACGCCGCGGCTGGGGTCGCCCTGCCAGTACAATGCCCGGGAGATGGCGTCCATGCGGATGCCGTCGCAGTGGTATACGTCCATCCACAGGGCGGCAGCGCTGTTCAGAAAACTGCACACCTCGTGGCGGTAGTAGTTGAAGTTGCAGGTGCCCCACTCGCTCTGGCCCACATCGCTGTCGTATTCGTAGAGGTGGGTGCCGTCGAACTTTGCCAGCGCGTCGCCGTTGGAGGCAAAGTGCACCGGCACAAAGTCCATGATGACGCCAATGCCCATGCGGTGGCAGGCGTTGACAAAGCTGGCAAACTGGGCCGGGGAGCCGTAGCGGCTGGTCACGGCAAAGTAGCCGGTGGTCTGGTAGCCCCAGCTGCCGTCAAAGGGGTGCTCGGCCAGGGGCAGCAGCTCCACATGGGTGAAGTGATGGTCCAGCAGCCAGGGGATCAGCTCCTTGGCCAGTTCTTCGTAGTTGTACCAGCTGTCCGAGCCGTCCGGCTCCTTGCCGCCGGAGCGATGCTTCCAGCTGCCCGCGTGCATCTCGTAGATGTTCAGCGGGCGGTTGCGGCATTTGTCCCGCCGCTCCATCCACGCGGTGTCGTCAAAGGCGAAGTCCAGCTTTGCCAGCTTGCTGGCGGTGCCGGGGCGCAGCTCGGCCGCAAAGGCATAAGGGTCGCTGCGCATCACCACACTGCCGTCGGCACCATGCACCCGGTATTTATAAAGGTCGCCCTCGGCCAGGCCGGGGATGAAGGCGCTCCACACGCCGCTGTCGGCGCGCTGCATGGGCACGCCTGCCTCCCAGCCGTCGAAGCCGCCGCAGACTTCCACAGCGGTGGCACCGGGTGCCCACACCGCAAAGCGCCAGCCTTCCACGCCGTTGTCGGCGGACGGGTGCGCGCCCAGGAGGCGGTAGGCATCGAAGCAGTCTCCATTGAAGAATTCACGGGGAATGGCGGGGTAATTCATGCAAAGATCTCCTTACGTTCTATGATCGTCAGCGCACGCGGCGCTGCAGTTGACGAAAAAGTTTTTCAGCAATTTATCCAATGAAATCGTGGCGTGACCAGCACACTGGCCGTTATTCTTTGGAATTCTTGACAAAAATCGGTAAATATTAACATATTTTACAGATTCTATGCTATACTATCTTTGTCGCTGTTCCAGACAGCGGTGGATTTTTTTGTATCAGTATAAGACGGGAGCGGTATAAACAATGGCTTGGTATGACAATGCAGTATTCTATCACATCTATCCTCTGGGCCTGTGCGGCTGCGCGCACGAGAACGACGGGCAGCCCACGCCCGGCGCGTTCGAAAAGCTGAACGCCTGGGCACAGCACGCGGCCGACATCGGCTGCACGGCCATTTATATCGGCCCGCTGTTCGAGAGCGGCTCCCACGGCTACGACACCATCGACTATCGGCTGGTGGACCGCCGCCTGGGCACCAACACGGAGTTCAAGGACTTCGTGGCCCAGTGCCACGCCCGGGGCCAGAAGGTGATCGTGGACGGCGTGTTCAACCATGTGGGCCGCGATTTCTTCGCGTTCCAGGACCTGAAGGCCAACCGCGAGAACGCCCGCTATAAGGACTGGTTCTGCGATGTGAACTTCTGGGGCAACAACGAGTACAACGACGGCTTCTCTTACGGCAACTGGGGCGGCTTCAACCTGCTGGTCAAGCTGAACCAGCGCAACCCGGAAGTGCAGAACTACCACTACGAGACCATCCGCTTCTGGGTGGACGAGTTCGACATCGACGGCATCCGTCTGGATGCGGCCGACGTGCTGGACTTTGACTTCATGCGCGGGCTGCGCCGCCTTGCCAACGAGATCAAACCCGAGTTCTGGCTCATGGGTGAGGTGATCCACGGCGACTACAGCCGCTGGGCGAACCCCGAGATGCTGCATTCCGTTACCAACTACGAGCTGCACAAGGGCCTGTGGAGCGGCCACAATGACCACAACTATTTCGAGATCGCCCACACCATGCGCCGCCTGCAGGGCCTGTGCCACGACACCCGGCTCTACACTTTCTCGGACAACCACGATGTGGAGCGCCTGCCCAACAAACTGCGCAACCGGGAGCACATCCGCCACATTGCCATTCTAGTATATACGCTTTGGGGCATTCCGTCCATCTATTATGGCTCAGAATTTGGCATTGAGGGCAAAAAAGAGTGGGGAAGCGACTGGCCCCTGCGCCCATGCCTGGAACTTTCCGACTACAAAGACGCCGTGAACACCAATCCTGTCACCAGCGTGTATGCCGCACTGGGCAAACTCAAGGCCCAGCTGCCGGAGCTGACCTGGGGCGAGGTGAAGGAGCTGCAGCTCACCACCCAGTGCTACGCCTTTGCCCGGGTGCTGGACGGCGAGGCCTGCGTTGTTGTGCTGAACAACGGCGACAGCCCGGCCCAGCTGGAGTTCCAGCTGCCGGTGGAAGCATCCGCCGCGAAAGACCTGCTGGCCGACACCGTGGGGGCCCAGCCGATCATGACCGGCATTGAGTGGGGCCGCATGAAGGTGCAGCTGCCCTCCAACTACGCCACCATCCTCAAGCTGGAAAAATAAATGCATCCTTGCATGATCTGCCGTCTTTTGCTACAATAACAGTGAAAATGTCGGAGACTGGAAAGGAAGCGTTGAAACTATGAACGCAGCGCAGCGCAGAGAAGCCATTCAGGAGCGGCTCAGCGGAGCCACGGCACCGGTCAGCGCCAGCACACTGGCAGCCCAGCTGGGCGTCTCGCGCCAGATCGTGGTGGGGGATGTGGCCCTGCTGCGGGCCGGCGGCGCACAGATCGACGCTACGCCCCGGGGCTACCAGCTGCACCCGGCGGAAAAAGGCTACACCGGCATCCTGGCCTGCGTGCACAGCACCGAGGACGAGATGCGCACCGAGCTGTACACCATCGTGGACCAGGGCGGTGTGGTGGTGGATGTGGCCGTGGAGAACAGCTTGTACGGCGAGCTGCGGGGCAATTTGAACCTTGCCAGCCGCTACGATGTGGACAACTTCATCCAGCAGGCCAAGGACACGCCCGAAGCACTTTTGAGCCGCATGACCGGCGGCGTGCATCTGCACACCCTGCACTGCCCGGACGCCGAGAGCTTTGACCGCATCAAAAAAGCGCTGGAAGAAAAGGGCATCGTCTACCACCGGGAGTGAGCGCCGGGGCTTTGAATCCAGTATAAAAAACGCGGTGGAGCTTGTCTATCCGCAAAACCGGAAAAAGGTTGGATAATCAACGAAAATGCAAAAGAGGTGGGTTTTCTGGACATTCGCATTGAAAAGACCGAGCGCGCCATCAAGCAGGCTTTTATGGAGCTGCGGGCACAAAAACCGGTGGAAAAGATCAAGGTCAAGGAGCTGTGCGACCTTGCCTGCATCAACAAATCCACCTTTTATGCACACTATCAGGACATCTACGCTCTGGCCAACGCCATGGAGGACGAGATGGTGCAGGCCGTGGTGGCCAGCCTGCCGCAGCTGACCGCCAGCGATGTGAGCGAGCGCACCGAATGGCTGGCGCGGGAGATGTTCCGGGCCTTCATGACCAATCAGAAGGAAATCAACACCCTGTTCTCCGGCTCCCGGCAGGGCTTGTTCATCAACCGTGTGGAAGAAGCACTGCGCCAGTGCATCGCAGAGAGCGACCCCGCCTTTGAAAACGACGTGGTGCGCAAGATCGTGCTCTCCTTCTGCGTGCAGGGGTGCTACTACACCTTCACCAGCTACTGCGGCCAGATGGATGAAAAACGTCTGGTGGCCCTGCTGGCGTCCATCGCCCGCGCGGCACAAAAAATACGGATGTAAACAAAAAAGAAGCATGGCAGATGCCATGCTTCTTTTTTGTTTACGCATCACACGCCCGAGGCGCCGTAGTTTGCCAGCACGCGGGCGGAGGGGTCGTTGACGTTGCAGTTGGGCCATGCCTTGTTGGGCATCCAGAAGCCCACGATGGTGCGGCTCTGGTCATGATAGTACTTCTCGAAAATTTCGCGGTAGTACAGGCTCTCTTTCGTGAAGGGCATGCAGTGGGCCGAGTAGTTTGCCCGGCGCAGCTGGAACTCCTCGTCGGTGTAAAGGCTCTCGGCGTACTCCTTGATGTCGTCCACCATGCTGTGGCCCACGGCATCCGAGAAGGCTGCCTTCTCGCGCCACAGAATTTCCGGCGGCAGCCAGTCGCCCTCAAAGGCCTTGCGCAGCAGGTATTTGCCCTTGCCGTAGCTGTTCAGCTTCTTCTCCGGGTCGATGGCCATGACGTAGCGCACGAAGTCCAGGTCGCCGAAGGGCACGCGGGCCTCGATGCTGTTGGCGGAGATGCAGCGGTCGGCGCGCAGCACATCGTACATGTACAGCTCACGGATGCGCTTCTGGCTCTCCTGCTGGAAGGCATCGGCGGTGGGGGCGTAGTCGGTGTACTTGTAGCCGAACAGCTCATCGGAGATCTCGCCGGTCAGCAGCACGCGCACATCGGTCTGCTCGTGGATGGCCTTGCAGAGCAGGTACATGCCCATGCTGGCGCGGATGGTGGTGATATCCCAGGTGCCCAGCAGGCGGATGACTTCCTCCAGACTCTGGATGACCATATCCCGGTTGATGATGATCTCGTGGTGCTCGCTGCCGAGGTATTCGGCGGTCTGGCGGGCATACTTCAAGTCGATGGCGTCGGTGTCCATGCCGATGGCAAAGGTGCGGATGGGCTTGCCCAGCTTCTTGGAAGCGATGGAGCACACCAGCGAGGAATCCAAGCCGCCGGACAGCAGGAAGCCCACCGGTGCGTCGGCGTCCAGACGCTTTTCCACGCCTGCAATGAGTTTTTCGCGGATGTTCTTGAGCACGGTGTCCATGTCGTCCTCCATGGGGGCAGGCACATCGGCGATGTCCTCATAGCGGACGAAACGGCCGTCACAGTAGTAGCTGCCGATGGGGAAGGGGCGGATATCGTCGCACCAGCCGATGAGGTTCTGCATCTCGGATGCGAACGCGATCTGGTGGCTGGACTTGGAGTAGCCGTAGAACAGCGGACGGATGCCGATGGGGTCACGGGCGGCGATCAGACGATCCTTGCGGGAATCGTACATGATCAGAGCAAACTCGGAATCCATGTGGCGGAACATGTCCAGGCCATATTCATAGTACAGCGGCAGCAGAATTTCGCAGTCGCAGTCGGACTGGAACTTGTAGCCCCGGCGCTTCAAGATCTCTTTCTCAAAGCGGAAGCCGTACAGCTCGCCGTTGCACACCACGCAGTCGGCACCGCGGTAGAAGGGCTGCATGCCCTCCGGCGTCAGGCCCATGATGGCAAGGCGGCCGAAGCCCATCAGACCGAAGGGCCCTTCCACGACCCGCTGGTCGTCCGGGCCGCGCATGACCGTGCGCAGCAGATACTCTTTGAACTTGGCGGCACTCAGATCGTGCCCGGTATAGCCCATAACACAACACATATTTCTTACCCCTCTTTTTACAACACGGTGAATAAAAAATACGGCAGCGCATTCATCCCAATTGCTAGGACGAATATGCTGCCGTATCCGTGGTGCCACCTAAATTACCGGCACGAAAACCCATGCCAGTCACTTTTGTGCGCTCTCCCCGTTGAAAGCACTGCCGCGATAACGAGCGGCGCA
>ENA-UOIZ01001003-UOIZ01001003.1-human-gut-metagenome-genome-assembly--contig:-P88-NODE-1003-length-25732-cov-61.136426_pt1 | contig 25732 bp, 24 predicted proteins | sample MGYA00242336_ERZ723883 | MGnify/ENA metagenome assembly ERZ723883 | reverse complement strand
TAGCAGAAAGCTGCAAAACCTTCAATCCTCTTTTCGCCAAAAGGCTTGCTTTTTTTGCCTGAAGTGTTTATTATACTTGTATAAAAATGCAGTGTCGTTTTTGTATATTTTTCAAGTTTGCCCAATCAGAGATGAAGCGAGGTGTTCTCCTGTGACGGTCAGTGAAGAAAAGCAGGCCCAGCGCAAAGCAGGCCGTGCCGCCCGCAAGGCCCTTTCGCCCGAGGTGCGGGCCGCCGCCAATGCCGCCCTGTGCGCGAACCTCTGGCAGCTGGATGCCGTGCAGAAGGCCCGCACCATCTTATTGTATGCGGCCTTCGGGGCCGAAGCCGACCTTGCCGCCTTTGCCGAAGAAGCGCTTCGGCGGGGCAAAGTGCTCGCCTACCCGGTGTGCGGCGAGGGATATTCGCTCACGGCCGCCGTGCCCGGCCCGGACGGCTGGGAGACGGGGCTTTACGGCATCCGCACGCCGGTGCCGGAGCGGTCGGAGCTGCTGGAACCGGAAGCGCTGGACCTTGTGCTCGTGCCCTGCACCGCCTTTGACGCGGACTGCCGCCGGGTGGGCATGGGCAAGGGCTACTACGATCGGTATCTGCCCCGCTGCAAAAACGCGGCGAAGATCGGCATTGCATTTGAGGTGCAGCGGGTGGACCGCGCCGCCGTGGACGAGCACGACCAGCGGCTGGACGCCTATGCAACAGAGAGGGGTATCTACACATGGAAATGATGGAACGAACTTGCAGCCAGTTCCTGGCAGAGCTGGCCAGCAAAGCACCCACACCGGGCGGCGGCGGAACAGCCGCGCTGGTGGGCGCGGCAGGCGTCGCCCTGGGCAACATGGTGGGCAATCTGACCACCGGCAAAAAGAAGTATGCCGCCGTGGAGGAAAAGATCCAGGCCCTGAACGCCAAGGCCGAGACCCTGCGCAAAGAGCTGGAAGCACTGGTGCAGGAAGATGCGGAGGCCTTTGCGCCGCTGGCCGCCGCCTACGGCCTGCCGAAGGACACGCCGGAACAGGCCGCCGACAAAGAGCGCGTTATGGAAACAGCTTTGACTCGGGCCGCGCTCGTCCCGATCAAGATCATGCAGAAATGCCTGGAGGGCATCACGCTTGCATATTCCTACGCTGTTGATGGCAGTACAATGGCCATCTCGGATGCAGGCTGTGCCGCAGTGTTGTGCAAAGCCGCCCTACAGGCTGCAAGCCTGAATGTTTTTGTCAACACAAAGTTGATGACCAATCGGGAATTTGCCACAGCGTTGGAACACACAGCAGAGCAGTTACTGGACGCAGGGACTTCTTATGCAGACGAAGCGTTCCATTATGTCAACGAAAAACTCCGCAGTAAATAAAGGAGAAACGATTATGGCAACGATTTTGAAGGGCGCGCCGGTGGTGGCCGCCATGAACGAACGCAACGCCGCATTGTGCGAACAGCTCAAGGCAAAGGGCGTGGTGCCCACGCTGGCTGTGGTGCGTGTGGGCGAGCGTGAAGACGACCTCTCCTATGAGCGCGGCGTCATGACCCGCTGCGGCAAGGTGGGTGTGGAGGTGAAGCAGTTCCTGCTGCCCGCCGATGCCGCGCAGGACGACCTGCTGAAGGTCATCGCCGAAGTGAACGCCGATGACGCCATCCACGGGTGCCTTTTGTTCCGCCCGCTGCCCAAGCAGTTCGACGACCGCACCGTGCGCGCGGCCCTTGCCCCGGAAAAGGACATCGACGGCATTACGGACGGTTCGCTGGCCGGTGTGTTCACCAACACCGACCTCGGCTATGCGCCCTGCACGGCACAGGCGTGTCTCGAAATTTTGAAGTATTATAGCGTTCCCCTCTCCGGCAAGCGCGCCGTGGTGGTGGGCCGCAGCCTTGTGGTGGGCAAACCTGCCGCCATGATGCTGGACCGTGAGAACGCCACCGTCACCCTCTGCAACTCCCGCACCCAGAACCTGCCCGCCCTCTGCCGGGAAGCGGACGTGGTGGTGGTGGCCATGGGCAAGATGGGCGCGGTGGGTGCCGACTGCCTGCGCAAAGGCCAGACCGTCGTGGATGTGGGCATCCATGTCAACGAGGAGGGCAAGCTCTGCGGTGACGTAAAGTTTGCCGAAGCGGAGCCCGTGGTGGACGCCATCACCCCGGTGCCCGGCGGTGTGGGCACCGTGACCACCTCGGTGCTGGTGGGCCATGTGGTGCAGGCCGCTGCGAAAAAGGCCGGGCTGTAACATACACAATATGAAAAGAGGCGGTTCCCTTTTGCGGGGAACCGCCTCTTTTTGTGCGTTGCTCAGTGGTGGCAGCCGCAGGCATGAGCCTTGGTGCTGGACACCAGCGTGCCGTCCAGATAGGCCTGCACGGCCGCGTCGGCGCTGCCGGTGACGTTGCCGCAGACCTTGATGCCCGCACCCTGCAGCAGCTCCAGCATGGGCATGCCAAGGCTGCCGCAGATGACCACGTCCACCTGCATGGCGGCCAGCTGACGGCCCAGGGCGTGGTGGCCCTCCGGTGCGCCGGGCACCAGCTCGGTGCCGGTGACGGCGTTGTTCTCCACGGTATAGACCTTGAAGGTCTTGGTCTGGCCAAAATGCTGGAAGATCTGGCCGTTCTCGTAATTGACTGCAATTTTCATAATGATGCTCCTTTTCCGGTGTTTCTCCCCCACTGTACCACAATCCGCACGGCAATGCAAGCGCTCTGCACACAGCAAACGGCCGACCGTCGCAATGGGAAACGGTCGGCCGTTTTTTGCGTTTTTCCGCCGGGGTGCAGGGTTACAGCTTCCAGCCTTCGGCCTGCTTGCGGCCGCCCACAAAGGCGGCGTAGATGCCGGGCTGGCCGATCAGCTGCTCATGGGTGCCCTGCTGGACGATGCGGCCGTGGTCGACCACCAGGATCTGGTCGGCATGGCGCACAGTCTTGAGCCGTTGGGCGATCATGATGATGGTCTTGTCGCGGGTCAGAGCTTCAATGGCCTTCTGCAGACGGTCCTCGTTCTCGGGGTCCACGTTGGCGGTGGCTTCGTCCAGAATGACGATGGGCGCATCTTTCAGCATGGCGCGGGCAATGCTGATGCGCTGCCGCTCGCCGCCGGACAGGTGTGCACCGCCGCCGCCCACCATGGTGTCATAGCCATGCTCCAGCTCGCCGATGAAGCTGTCGCAGCCGGCGGCGTGGGCGGCCGCTTCCACCTCGGCGTCAGTGGCGTTCAGGCGGCCCATGCGGATGTTCTCGCGCACGGTGTCGTCGAACAGGTAGTTATCCTGTGAGACAAAGGCCGTCTGCTCGTAGAGCTGCTGCAGAGGGATGTCTTTCAGGTCGCGGCCGCCCAGGGTGATGGAACCGGTCTTCACATCCCAGAAGCCCGCCGCCAGCTTGGCAATGGTAGATTTGCCGCTGCCGGAGGGGCCCACCAGCGCGGTCATCCTGCCCGCCGGGATGGAAAGGCTCACGTCATGCAGAATTTCTTTATCCTCGTGGTAGCCGAAGGAGACATGGTCCAGCACGATATCGTGGCCCGCAAAGGTGACGGGAGTTACGCTGTGCTGCTGCTCCTCGGCGTTCAGAATCTCATCCACCTGGCCCACGGTGGTGCCCACCTGTGCCAGTGTATCCACAAAGTTGAAGGCCGCCACGATAGGGGCTGCCATGCCCAGTGCCAGAACGATGACCGTGAGGAAGGTTTCGGCCGTCAGGCTGCCGTGGAGATACAGCAGCCAGCCCACGGGCAGGATGGTGAGCATCTGTGCCGGGAAGAAGCCGTAGGCCATGGCCATGCCCAGCTGGCTCTTTTTCATCCAGTTGACGTAATACTGGGCGTTGTATCGCACCTTATCGGTGAGCTTTGCGTAGGACTTACTGCCCTGATTGAAGGCCTTGATGACCTCGATGCCGTTGATGTACTCGATGAGAGTGGTGCTCATTTCGGTGGTCGCCTGCACGGCACCGGCATAGTCCTTGCCGTAGCCGCCCATGACGGTCATCATGAAGAAGAACGCCACCGGGAACACCACCAGACTGAGCAGCGCCAGCCGCCAGTCCAGCACGAACAGGTACAGGATGGTGAGCACCGGGGCCGCGATGTTGGCGGTCATTTCCGGGAACAGATGGGCCAGCGTGGTCTCCATAGGGGCATTCTGGGCACTGTAGTGAGAGATGGCCAGCAGAAACACCAGCGACACTGCCGCTGCCGCCAGCGCAATGACCGCCGTGCGGGGGCTGAACACCAGCAGGCTGAGGAACACCACCGCAAAGTTCAGGTAGCCGCCCACAAAGTTGTCGATCATGCGGATGCCCATGCCTTCCAGCGTGCCAAGGCCGGTGGTGAGCGAGTTGAGGATGTTGCCGGTGCTCACCTGCTGGAAGTAGCCCAGCGACACCCGCTTGAGGGCGTCGCCCACGGCAAGGCGGTCCCGGGCCACCAGCTCATAGCTGATGGCTTCCTGAAAGCGGGTGCGCAGGTAATCAAACAAAAAGCGCAGGAACACCAGCACCAGCAATAATATAAGGCTTTTCCACACCCATCCGGTATCAAAGGGCGTGCCGTCCATGGCACTTTGCAGCAGCAGGCCGATGGTGTAGGCCGCCAGCATGATGGGCAGCGCCGTGAACAGGTGGGAGAAAAAGGACACCACAAAGCCCGCGTAGAGCCTGCCCTTAAATTCGCCGCACCAGTCGATGATGCGTTTGACAGTTTTGAACATGGTTTATTCCTCCTTCCCTGCGGACGAGACCGCCCACGCCTTGGCCCCGATGTGAACCTGCCACATCTCGCGGTAGAGCGGGCATTTCGAGGAACGCTTCCAGGCTTTCCACGGTGGCTTTCACCTGCCGCATGTTCTCGGAGAACACTTCCAGCTTGGCCAGCGACCCCACCATGGACATGGACAGCATCACGGCCAGCGCCGCCAGCGCCAGCCGCCAGTCGATGGCAAACAGCGCAATAAAGCTGACGATGGGCAGCACGATGTGGCCCGCGCCTTCCGGGATCATGTGGGCCAGCGGCGGCTCGATGTTCTCGATCTTGTCCACGAGAATGCTCTTGATCTCGCCGATGGAGTGCTTTTGCACCTCGCCCAGCGGTGCATGGAGAAAACGCTCCACCAGCCGCAAGCGCAGCCCCTCCAGAATATTGTAGGCCGCGTGGTGAGAGATGCCGGTGGAAAGGGTGAAGCACAGCACCTTGCCCGCATACGCTGCCAGCGACCACGCGCACCAGCTGATGACGGCAGCCTTCGCGGCCGTGCCCGCAGCGAACAGACAGATGACCCGGTACATGCAGAAAAACGGCACCAGCCCCAGAAGGATGCTGACGACTGACAGCACAACGGACAGTCCCAGCTCCCCTTTTGCATTTTTTGCGTAGGCGAACAGGGCGCTCATCCAGCTCGACTTTTTTGTTTCATGAAGTTCCCTCCCGATGTGTTACGTTCCGTCCGGCCTTTCGCCCAGAAAGATTAGTTTCAGCTAACTTTATTAGCCCGAAAAAAGCCTTTCGGCTGCTTTTATTATACCGGGCCCTTTCTGCTTTTTCCAGCCCGGAACGGTCCATTCTGCTCCAATTGGTTTTCAAGTTTTGGCCGCCGGGCACACAGCAAAAAACACCCTCTCTGCCGGGTGCGCAGAGAAGGTGTACAGTTTTCTATTTCTTCAAAAAAGCAGAAGCGGTTTATGCGCGGATGGCGTCCTTCATGCTTTTCACATAGGCACCAATGTGTTCCGGGGCCTCCCTGCCGTACTGTTCCAGCAGCTTGATGATGGCCGAACCCACGATGGCACCATCGGCGATGCCGGCCATCTTGGCGGCCTGCTCCGGGGTGGAGATGCCAAAACCGATGGCGCAGGGCGTTTTGGTGTTCTCCCGCACCACCTTCACGATGGACGCAAGGTCGGTTTTGATCTCGCTGCGGGTGCCGGTGACACCCAGACTGGACACGATGTACAAAAAGCCCTCGGCCTCTTTGGCGATCATGGCAATGCGGTTTTCGGAGGTGGGCGCGATCATCGAGATGAGGTCTACGCCATATTTGCGGCAGATGGGCAGAAATTCGTCCTTTTCCTCATAGGGCAGGTCGGGCAAAATCAGGCCGTCGATGCCGATGGCGGCGCAGGTGGAGATGAACTTCTCGGCCCCGTAGGAGAACACCACGTTTGCGTAGGTCATGAACACCATGGGGATGGTCACATCCCTGCGCACCTCGCGGACGAAATCGAATACCTTATCGGTAGTGGTGCCTGCCTTCAGCGCCCGGATGTTCGCGCCCTGAATGACCGGGCCCTCGGCGGTGGGGTCGGAGAAGGGGATGCCCAGCTCAATGAGGTCGGCACCGTTTGCCGCCATGGCACGGACGGCTGCGGCGGTGGTGGCCAGATTGGGGTCACCGCAGGTGATGAACGGGATAAATGCCTTGCCACCAGCAAAGGCCTTTGCAATGTTACTCATGAAGATCCTCCCCTCTGTAGCGGGCGATGGCGGCGCAATCCTTGTCGCCGCGGCCGGAAATGGTGATGACGATGATCTTGTCTTTGTCCATGGTGGGTGCCAGCTTGATGGCGTGGGCCACCGCATGGGCCGACTCAATGGCCGGAATGATGCCCTCGGTGCGTGCCAGATACTCAAAGGCGTTCACGGCTTCATCGTCGGTAATTGCTACATATTCGGCGCGGCCGATGTCGTGCAGCCATGCGTGTTCCGGGCCGATGCCGGGGTAATCAAGACCCGCCGAAATGGAGTAGACCGGTGCAATCTGGCCGTATTCATCCTGGCAGAAATAGGACTTCATACCGTGGAAAATGCCCAGACGCCCCGTGTTGATGGTGGCAGCCGTCTCAAAGGTGTCGATGCCGCGGCCTGCTGCTTCGCAGCCGATGAGACGCACGCTCTTATCCTCGATGAAATTGTAGAAACTGCCGATGGCGTTGGAGCCGCCGCCCACGCAGGCAATGACAGCGTCCGGCAGGCGGCCTTCCTTTTCCAGCATCTGCTCCTTGATTTCTTTGGAGATGACGGCCTGGAAGTCGCGCACGATGGTGGGGAACGGGTGCGGCCCCATCACCGAGCCAAGGCAGTAGTGGGTATCGCTGATGCGGCTGGTCCACTCGCGCATGGCTTCGGACACGGCGTCCTTCAGGGTGCCGGTGCCGCTGGTGACGGGGATGACCTCGGCACCCAGCAGGCGCATCCGGTAGACGTTCAGGGCCTGCCGTTTGGTGTCTTCCTCTCCCATGAACACCACGCACTCCATGCCCAGCAGGGCGGCGGCGGTGGCGGTGGCCACACCGTGCTGGCCCGCGCCGGTCTCGGCGATGAGCCGGGTCTTGCCCATCTTCTTCGCCAGCAGTGCCTGACCGAGAACGTTGTTGATCTTATGTGCACCGGTGTGGTTCAGGTCTTCGCGCTTGAGGTAAATTTTTGCACCGCCCAGATCCTCGGTCATCTTCTTGGCGTAGTACAGGCGGCTGGGGCGGCCTGCGTATTCGTTGAGCAGCTCGGTGAGTTCGCGGTTGAACTCCGGGTCATCTTTATAATGGTTGTAGGCTTCCTCCAGTTCGATCACGGCATTCATCAGCGTTTCGGGGATGTACTGTCCGCCGTGGATGCCAAAGCGTCCGTTGGGGTTTGTCATGGCGTTTCATTCCTTTCGTCATTTGTCGTTTTTTCGCACGGCGGCCACGAATGCCGCCATCTTTGCGGGGTCCTTCTTCCCTGCCGTTTCAATGCCGGAACTCACGTCCACCGCATAAGGGTGAAACCGCTTTACGGCGTTCCCTACGGTGTCCGGGCCAAGCCCTCCGGCAAGGAAATAAAGGCGGCTGAATTTGTCCAAAACGGTCCAGTCAAAAGCCGTGCCGGTGCCGCCTGCGCCGGAGTCCAGCAGAATGAGGTCTGCCGGGCTTTTTTGAGCATTTGCAAGGCTTGCGACATCCGTCACACGGAAGGCCTGAATCAGCGGTTTGTTTGTCAATTTTCGCAGGCGTTGGATGTAAGTTTCATCCTCCTGCCCGTGGAGCTGGGCGAGGTCGAGGATTCCATCATTCAGCAGGCCCGCCACCGTTTCTGGCGCTTCGTTCACGAACACGCCCACGGCCTTGATCTCCGGCGAGAGCTGTGCCTTCAATGCGGCGGCTATTTCCCGGGAAACATATCGCTTGCTCTTGGCCGCAAACACAAAGCCGATGTATTCCGGCTGCAGCGCATTTGCCGCCGCGATATCCTCCGGGCGGGTCAGGCCGCACAGTTTGATCCTGGTCATCTTACAACAGCCCTTTCAATTCCTGCAGCTTCGCGGTCTTGTCCGGGGCCCGCATGAGCGTCTCACCAATGAGCACCGCGTCCGCGCCGATGGCAGCCAGCTGGGCCACATCCTCGGCGGTCTTCACGCCGCTTTCCGAGACAAAGAGCACATCCTTCGGGATGCGGGCGCGCAGGCGGCGGCTGTTGGCCGTGTCCACCGTGAAGTCCTTCAGGTTGCGGTTGTTCACACCGAGGATGCGCGCCCCGGCTTTGAGCGCCCGTTCCACTTCGGCATCGTCGTGGGCCTCTACCAGTGCGGAAAGGCCCAGTGTGTCGCAGATGGCGAGGTATTCCTTGAGCTGCGCATCATCGAGGATCGCACAAATGAGCAGCACCGCCGAAGCGCCCAGAAGCTTTGCTTCGTAGATCATGTATTCATCCACCGTGAAGTCCTTGCGCAGGCAGGGCGTGGAGACGGCGGATGCAATTTCTTTTAAATAGGTGTCGCTGCCGAGGAACCACTTCGGTTCGGTCAGCACCGAGATGGCGTCAGCACCGGCGGCTTCGTACTCTTTTGCAATTTGCAGGTACGGGAACTGCGGTGCGATGAGTCCCTTGGAGGGCGACGCCTTTTTGCACTCGCAGATGAAGGCAAGGCCCGGCTTTGCCAGCGCTTTTTCAAACCGGAAGCCGCCTTTCGGCAGGGCCAGCGCCTGCCGTTTCACTTCGGCGGGCGGCAATTGCTGCTTTGCCGTTTCCACCCGATGCCGGGCGTGTGCGGCCAGCTGGTCTAAGATGTTCATGCGGTCTCCTCCGGGCGGTTGCTCACCTCAATGAACTTTTCCAGCACAGCGGCGGCCTTGCCGCTGTCGATGAGCTGAGCGGCCAGTGCAATGCCATCGGCCATGGTGTCGGCCTTGCCGCCGATGTAGAGGGATGCACCCGCGTTCAGCAGAACGGCATCCCGCTTCGGGCCCTTCTCGCCTGCCAGAATGGCACGGGTGATGGCGGCATTCTCCGCCGGGGCACCGCCCACGAGGTCGGCTTTTTCGCAGCGTGCAAGGCCGAACTGCTCCGGCGTGATAGTATAGCACTTGTACCAGCCATCCTTGATCTCGCAGACCTTGGTTGGGGCACTGAGGGAAATTTCGTCCAGCTTATCCTTGCCGTAGACCACCATACCGCGCTTGACACCCAGACTGATGAGCACCTGTGCCAGCGGCTCCACAAGGTATTCGTCGTAGACGCCCAGCAGCTGCATGGCGGGCGAACCGGGGTTCGTCAGCGGTCCGAGGATGTTGAACACGGTGCGGAAGCCCAGCTCCTTGCGGATGGGACCGACGTACTTCATGGAGGTGTGGTACTTCTGGGCGAAGAAGAAGCAGATGCCCACTTCGTTCAGCAACTCCACACAGCGGGCGGGACTCTGCTGGATGTTCACGCCCAGCGCTTCCAGACAGTCGGCGGTACCGCACTGGGAAGAAGCCGCCCGGTTGCCGTGCTTTGCCACCTTCATGCCGCCTGCCGCCGCCACCAGCGCCGATGTGGTGGAGATGTTGAAGCTGTGAGCATTGTCGCCGCCGGTGCCCACGATTTCAAAGATGTCCATGCCCGTGTCCACCTTGGTGGCGTGGTCGCGCATGGCGGCGGCGCAGCCTGCGATCTCATCTGTGGTCTCAGCCTTGGCGCTCTTGGTGGAAAGCGCTGCCAGAAAAGCTGCATTCTGGGTGGGTGTGGTCTCGCCGCTCATGATCTCGTTCATCACGGCGTAGGCTTCGTCGTAAGTCAGGTCCTGCTTGCTGACGATCTTTACAATGGCTTCCTTGATCATTTTTAACCCTCCATAAAATTTTTCAAAATCAGCCGACCCTGCGGGGTCAGGATGGATTCCGGGTGGAACTGCACCCCGTAGATGGGGTATTTCGTGTGCTGCACCGCCATCACCTCGCCGTCGGCGGTGCGGGCGGTGATTTTAAGCTCCGGCGGCAGGGTAGCGGGGTCTGCCGCCAGCGAGTGATACCGCGCCACCAGCAGCGGGGCTTCGCAGCCGCGGAACAGCGGGCACGCGGGGTCAAATTCCACCTCGGACTGCTTGCCGTGCATGAGCTGCTTTGCGTAGGTGACCGTAGCCCCAAAGGCCGCGCAGATGGCCTGATGCCCAAGGCAGACGCCCAGCGTGGGAATCTCTTTGCCCAGTGTGTGGGCAGCTTCCAGCGTGATGCCCGCATCCTCCGGTCTGCCGGGCCCCGGCGAAAGGATGATGCGGGCCGGGTGCAGAGCACGAATTTCTTCAATGGTCATCTCGTCGTTGCGGATGACCCGGATGCCGGGGTCCAGCTCCCCCACCAGTTGATAAAGGTTATAGGAAAAGCTGTCGTAGTTATCAATGAGAAGCGTCATACCCCTTCCTCCTGTGCCTGACGGAGCGCGCTGACCACGGCTTGCGCCTTGTTGATGCACTCCTGATATTCCTTCTCGGGTACCGAGTCTGCCACGATGCCTGCACCGCTGCGGACGAACACCTGTCCGTTTTTCTTGTAGGCGATGCGGATGGCGATGCAGGTGTCCATGTTGCCGGTGAAGTCGATGTAGCCGATGGCACCGCCGTAGATGCCGCGCTTGTTGTTTTCCAGTTCTCCGATCAGCTGGCAGGCGCGTATTTTGGGTGCACCGGAAAGAGTGCCTGCCGGAAGCACTGCTTCGATGGCGTCCAGTGCATCGCATTCCGACCGCAGCTGACCGCGCACGGTGGAGCCGATGTGCATCACATGGGAATACCGCTCGATGGAGTGCAGCTTTTCCACCTCCACGGTGCCGAAGCGGCTCACCTTGCCCAGATCGTTGCGACCAAGGTCTACCAGCATATTGTGCTCTGCCAGTTCCTTTTCGTCCGCCAGCAGCTCCGCTTCCAGCGCCTTGTCCTCCGTGTCGGTCCTGCCGCGGGGGCGGGTGCCTGCCAGCGGGAAGGTGTGCAGCACGCCGTCCTCCAGTTTGACCAGCGTTTCCGGCGAAGCACCGGCCACTTCCACGTCCGTGCCGGAAAAATAGAACATGTACGGCGAAGGATTGATGGTGCGCAGCATCCGGTAGGCACCCAGCAGGCTGCCCTCGAAGGGTGCCGCCAGCCGGTTGGAAAGCACGATCTGAAATATTTCACCCTCATGGATGGCGTGCTTTGCCTTTTCCACCATTGCGCAGTAGGCGTCTTTGTCAAACAGAGGTTTCGCTTCGCCCAGCAGCCTGCCCGTCGGTTCCTGCTTCGGGGTGCCGGTCTGCAGCAGCTGTGCCAGCTGGTTCAGCCGCAGGATGGCTTTGTTGTAGTTCGTTTCCAGCGCGTCCGGCCGCAGCGGCATATTCACGATGAGCACGATCTTCTGCCGCAGATTGTCAAAGGCGATGACCTGATCAAAAAGCATCAGGTCCACATCCTTGAAATTTTCGGTATCCTGCGCGTTTGTGCGGGCTTTCGGCTCGCTGTAGCTGAGGTAATCGTAGGAGAAATATCCCACAAGGCCCCCGGTGAAGGGCGGCAGATAGGCGAAGCGCGGGCTCTTGTACTGCGCCAGAATTTCCCGCAGCGTCTGCGAGGGATTCTGCGTTGCAAAGGTAAGCTCTCCGGCTTTCATCCGGCCATTCTGGCAGGTGATCTCCATTTTGGGGTCAAGGCCGAGGAAGGTGTATCGCCCCCACTTTTCGCTGGGCTGGGCGCTTTCCAGCAGGTAGCAGTGGGTGGAGACGTTCTTCAGAATTTTCAGCGCTTCAATGGGCGTGCAGATGTCTGCCAGAATCTCGCAGCTGACCGGCAGCACATCATACCCGCCTGCCAATGCAATGGTTTTTACTTCGTCCAGTGTGGGCCGTATCTTCATGGCTTTTCCCTCCCGGTAAAACAAAAACTCCCCCGGCTCGTTCTGCCGAAGGAGGAAAAGAAAAACGCCCCAGGCAGAAGAAACCTTCTTCTGTCCGGGACGAATAAAGTTAAAACAATATCCGCGGTGCCACCCTGACTTCATGGGCATGACCCCATGCACTTGACGAGATGCCAACACATCCCCGGCAACTGACGTATGCCCCCACGTTGCAGAATACTGTGCGGTGAAAGCACCGCAGTTCCCTGCACCCTCAGCGGTCCATTTCGGGAAAAAGTGACGCAAAGTCACACTTTCCTTGACGAACTGTTTCCGGTCTGCTTCTCAGCTGCGCAGGCTCTCTGTACAGGCATGGTTCGCCGTTATCTCCGCTTCAACGGTTTAGTGTATTAAATTTGGCTATATTAAACCACGAAATTTTCGTTTGTCAATACCCTGCCGCGAAATTTTTCAAATTCAACCCATGTTCACGGTAGGTTCAGTGTTTCCGGCGGCGGTTCGAGCTGGCAAACCTGACCGCCTTGGCCGGTTTGCGGCGGCTGTGCAGGGCGCTGTAATAGCCGAATGCCGTGCCGCAAAGGCCGCCCACGATGTGCATGAAATTGGCCACATTGTCGTGCACAAAAATGATGTCATACACCTGCTGGCCGAAGTACAGCGCCGCCACCAGCAGCATGGTGACCGGGATGCCGCCGGAGAATCCCGCCAGCGACGACAGCATGATGAGCATGAACACGATGCCGGACGCGCCCAGCAGCCCCGAGCGCGGGAACTGCACACACTGCAGCACGCCGGTGACCAGCGCCGTGAGCACCATGCCGCACAAAAGTGGCTTGCTGCCGTACTTTTCTTCCATAGGCGGGCCGATGACGAGAAGCAGCAGCATGTTGTTCAGAAAGTGGTCCCAGTTGGCGTGGCCCAGCACATGGCCGAACAGCCGCACATAAAACAGCGGGTCCTTCAAAGACGAGCGGTAGACGCAGAACAGGTGCATGGTGGTCCAGCCGCCGGTCCACCGGTCGAGGAACAGCACCAGAAGTGACAGCAGGAAAAAGGTGAGGATTACCGGGGAGTTATACTGCAGTTCCAGCTTGAGTTTTGCTTTTTTCATCCTCTTGTCTCCACCCAGTATTCGCCCATACTCTGGCCGGGCTGATTCGTCACTTCATCGTTGAGGTAGGCGCCAAGGCCGCAGCTGTCCGGCTGCCAGGCCAGCGCCGCTTCCACGGTGGGGTACTCCACCTCGGCATACCAGAACTCCGTCGGCTGCCCTTCGTCCACATGGTTCACTTCCAGCACCATGCCGTCCGGCAGCACGTAGCTGCGGCGCAGCTTCGGGATGAGGGGCTTACCGATGATCTTGTGCTCCAGATCGTCAAACAGCGCTTTGTCGATGCTGCGCTCGATCTCCTCACGGGCAAGACCGCCGCCGGACTTGAAGCAGAGGATATAGTCCGTTTTGCCGCCGGTGAGCGCTTCTTCCCGGATGCGCACAGTGGGCCGCACGCTGATATACCCCTGCCGCATGGCAAATTCTTCCTTCAGCGGCAAACCTTCCGGCCAGCCCTTTACCATCCATTTGCGTTCAATTTCCATGATGCTTCCCTCTTTCGTGCGGAATTTTGGCATTTCTTATTTATAATACCATGATTTTATGCTATTATAAAGGATAGATTTGCATTGAAGTATTTTCACTTTTCTACTTATATAAGGAGTATCCATGAAAGCAGAACGCACTTACCCCATCTATACCGTCAACAAACACGCCGAAGGCCTGCTGGTAGGCGGCCACCCCTGGGTGTACGAGAACGACATCCTCGCTGCCCCGGAGACCGAACCCGAAAACGGCACGCTGGCCGATGTGGTCAGCACAAAAGGTTCCTACCGCGGCACCGGTTTCGTCTCGCTCAAGAGCAAAATTCGCGTGCGGCTGATCTCCCGCAACGCCAACGATACCTTTGACGCCGCCTTCTGGCGCCGCCGGGTGGAGTACGCCTGGGCCTACCGCAAGACCGTGCTGGAACCGGACGACCTTTCCGCCTGCCGCGTCATTTTTGGCGAAGCAGACCAGTTCCCGGGCCTGACCGTGGACCGGTTCAGCAATATCCTCGTCACCCAGACGTTGAGCGTGGGCATGGAAAAGTTAAAGCCCGTGCTGTTCCCTATTCTGGCGGATGTGCTGCGCGCCGACGGCCAGACCATCGACGGCATCTATGAGCGCAACGACGAAGCCCTGCGCGCCAAGGAAGGTCTGGAACAGAACAAGGGCTGGTTCGAGCTGCCCGGCGAGACCCACCCGGAAAGCACCCAGACCGAGATCTGCGAGAACGGCGTGTTCTACCATGTGGACTTTGAGAACGGCCAGAAAACCGGCTTCTTCCTGGACCAGAAGTACAACCGCCGGGCCGTGGCACGGCTGGCAGCAGGCCACACGGTGCTGGACTGCTTTACCCATACCGGCAGCTTTGCGCTGAATGCCGCCAAGGGCGGTGCTGCCCGCGTGACCGCCGCCGACATCAGCGCCGAGGCCATTGCCATGGCCCAGCGCAATGCCCAGCGCAACGGTCTGACCAATATGGACTTTCTCTGTGAGGACACCTTTGAGCTGCTGCCCCGCCTGGAGAAAGAGGGGCACCCCTACGACTTCATCATCCTCGACCCGCCGGCCTTCACCAAGGCGCGCCGCACCGTGGAGAACGCCATGCGCGGCTACAAGGAGATCAACTACCGCGCCATGAAGCTGCTGCCCCGCGGCGGATATCTGGCCACGGCCAGCTGCTCCCACTTTGCCACCGAGGAGCTGTTCATCAAGATGCTGCGGGCCGCTGCAAAGGATGCACACCGCCAGCTGCGGCAGATCGAAGTGAAGCAGCAGGCACCGGACCACCCCATCCTGTGGGGCGTGCCGGAGACGAATTATCTAAAGTTCTTCCTCTTTCAGGTTATTTGACGACGATTTAAAAATTGCTCCGCTTCGCTCTGCAATTCATTAAGGTAATTTTATTTTATACTTTCGTGTTTGGAGCGTCCTGCGGGACGCTCCAAACACATTTTCACGAGAAGGGCCCTTGCGGAGAAATGCATCTTTTCGCTTCGACCTTTCTTGTGAAAAAGAGGTTCAGAAAAATCCGCAGATTTTTCTTGAACCTCAAAATAAAAAAGAAAGATTCCTCTGAATATGGCCAGAGTGAAACGGCGGCCATTTCAAATGGTCTCTTCTTCCTCAAAAGTCATACCAAGCTCAGAAGCGCCAAAAATCCGAGAGCCTGTTTGTGCAGAATCGTCAGATTTGTCAATTGCGTTTTTGCCTGGCAGAGACTATAATCAAACCATAGACAGCAACGGCGCTGTGGGTCACCTCCTGACTCGCAGCGCCGTTTTTGTTAGAAAGGCTTTCGTGCTTTGGGGTGCGGCATTGCGGCAAACCAAACGTAGACGGAAGGGAAAGAAAATAAGATCAAGTAAGGAGTAGGATTTATGGCAGCAAATGTTATGGAAATCTACGGCAGCAAGGTCTTTAACGAACATGTGATGAAGGAGCGCCTGCCGAGCGCTACTTATAAGAGCCTGAAGAACACCCTGCACAAGGGCGCTCCTCTGGATATCGAAGTGGCAAACGTCGTGGCCAGCGTGATGAAGCGCTGGGCCATGGAGCTGGGTGCCACCCACTACACCCACTGGTTCCAGCCGCTGACCGGCATCACCAGTGAGAAGCACGACGGCTTCGTCTCCCCCGTGGGCGACGGCACCGCCATCATGGAGTTCTCCGGCAAGGAGCTGGTGCGCGGCGAGCCCGATGCTTCCTCCTTCCCCTCCGGCGGCCTGCGTGCCACCTGCGAAGCCCGCGGCTACACTGCATGGGACCCCACCAGCTACGCATTCGTGAAGGATGACGTGCTGTGTATCCCCACCGCATTCGTCAGCTACACCGGCGAGGCTCTGGATAAGAAGACCCCGCTGCTGCGTTCCATGAACGCACTGTCCAATCAGGCAATTCGTATCCTGAAGCTGTTCGGCAAGGATGTGGATTACGTCTCCACCACCGTCGGCCCCGAGCAGGAGTACTTCCTCATTAAGAAGGAAGATTACGAGGCCCGTCAGGATCTGATCCTCACCGGCCGCACCCTGTTCGGTGCTCCCTCTGCCAAGGGTCAGGAGCTGGAAGAACACTACTTCGGCGTGATTCGTCCCGAGGTCTCCGAGTTTATGAAGGAGTTGGACGAAGAGCTGTGGAAGCTGGGCATTCCCGCCAAGACCAAGCACAACGAAGTTGCTCCCTGCCAGCATGAGCTGGCCCCCATCTTTGACACCACCAACGTTGCCATCGACCACAACCTGCTGACGATGGAGATGATGAAGAAGATCGCTCCCAAGTACGGTCTGGTCTGCCTGCAGCATGAGAAGCCTTTCGAGGGCGTCAACGGCAGCGGCAAGCACAACAACTGGTCCATGTCCACCACCCACGAGAACCTGCTCGACCCGGGCGACACCCCCATGGAGAACCTGCAGTTCCTGGTGTTCCTGGCTGCTGTCATCAAGGCTGTGGACGAGTACGCCGATCTGCTGCGCACCTCCGTTGCCACTCCCGGCAACGATCACCGTCTGGGTGCCAACGAGGCACCTCCGGCCATCATCTCCATCTTCGTGGGCGAGGAGCTGGAAGCCGTCATCGACGCCATTGCCTCCGATTCTCCCTACGCAGGCCCCGTCAAGATGAAGATGGATCTGGGCGTTGATGTCCTGCCCAAGTTCAGCAAGGATACCACCGACCGCAACCGCACTTCTCCCTTCGCCTTCACCGGCAACAAGTTCGAGTTCCGTATGCCCGGCTCTGCTGAGAACCTGAGCGACGCCAACACCATCCTGAACACCGCTGTCGCCAAGGAACTGAAGGGCTACGCCGACGAGCTGGAGGGCGCTGAGGACTTTACCAGTGCCGTGATTGCTCTGGTCAAGCGCACCATCCGCGACCACCGCCGCGTCATCTTCAACGGCAACGGCTACACCGCCGAGTGGGAGGAAGAAGCTGCAAAGCGCGGTCTGCCCAACAAGAAGAACACCCCGGCTGCCCTGCCCGCTCTGATCGCACTGAAGAACATCCAGCTGATGGAGGAGTTCGGCGTGCTGACCAAGGTGGAGATGGAGAGCCGTTACGAAGTTGAGATGGAGCACTACTCCAAGATCATCAACATCGAAGCCCTGACCATGCTGGAGATGGCCCGCAAGCAGCTGCTGCCTGCCGTCAACTCCTACATGAGCGAGCTGGCCAACACCGCCGCCTCCAAGCTGGCCGTCAGCGAGAACATCAGCGTGCGCAGCGAGACCAAGACCCTGACCAAGCTCTCCGCCGACGCCGACGCCATGAGCGATGCCATCGACACCCTGCAGGATGCCGTGGATGCCACCAAGGCCCTGCCCAGCGAGGCTGACAAGGCCGTTGCCTTCCACGACAACGTGCTGCCCGCCATGGACGCCCTGCGTGCCGCGGCCGACGATGCCGAGACCATCTGCGGCGAGGATTATTGGCCTCTGCCCAGCTACAGCAAGATGCTCTACTACGTCTGATCGCAAAACAGCGTAACCGAATAGCATCCGTAGGCTGCGGAATCTAAAATTTGCCATTCTCCTTTTCCTATTTCTTACACCAGCCTAAAGACCTGCTCCCATTCTGAGGGCAGGCCTTTAGGCGTTTTTATTTGAAAGGGAAATTCTTATGAGTTATTCGACCCAACAGGACATCCTGGATTTCGTGGAGGACAACAACGTCAAATTCGTCCGTTTCGCCTTCTGCGATATCTTTGGCACCCAGAAGAACATTGCCGTGCTGGCCAGCGACCTGCCCAAGGCCCTGGAAGACGGTGTCTGCTTCGACGGCAGCTCCATCGCCGGTTTCATGCATGTGGAAGAAAGCGACCTTGTGCTGCGGCCGGACCTGTCCACCGTGACCATCCTGCCCTGGCGGCCCACCGAGGGCCGGGTGATGCAGTTCTTCTGCGATGTGGAAAAGCCGGACGGCGCGGCCTTCGGCGGCAACTGCCGCGGCTTTCTGCGCAGCATGAACCGCAAGTTCAAAAAGCTGGGCCTCACCTGCAACGTGGGTGCCGAGTGCGAGTTCTATCTGTTCGAGAACGACGACCGAGGCCGCCCCACCCGCATCCCCATCGACTTCGGCGGCTACTTTGACGTGGCCCCGCTGGACGCAGGTGAAAACATCCGCCGCGACATCTGCCTGACCATGGAGCAGATGGGCATGAGCCCCCAGCACAGCCACCACGAGAGCGGCAACGGCCAGAACGAGATCGACTGCCACCATGCAGGTCCCCTCAAGACCGCCGACAATGTGATGATGTTCAAGCAGATCGTGCGCGCCATTGCCATGCGCAGCGGCCTGCACGCCAGCTTTCTGCCCAAGCCGCTGCCGGACCAGGCGGGCAGCGGCCTGCACATCAATCTGTCGCTCTACATGGACGGCCGCAACCTGTTCGAGGGCGATATTGCCCCGGACAGCATCGCAGGCAGCTTCATGGCCGGTGTGCTGGCCCACAGCCGGGAGCTGACCGTGTTCACCAATCCTCTGCCCAACAGCTACCAGCGCTTTGGTTGCGACGAAGCACCCCGCTATGTGAGCTGGAGCCGCCAGAACCGCAGCCAGCTGGTGCGCATCCCGCAGGTGAAGGGCGACAACTGCCGCATGGAGCTGCGCAGCCCGGACCCCGCCTGCAACCCGTATCTGGCCATCGGCCTGGTGCTGGCCGCCGGGCTGGACGGCATCGAGAACCGCATGGTGCTGCAGGCACCTGTGAACCGCAACCTGTTCCACCCCGCCGAGGCGGAAGGCTTGGGCCTTGAGACCCTGCCTGCCAGCCTGGAGGAGGCCGTGCAGGCCGCACAGGAAAGCGAATTTTTGCACCGGGTGCTGCCGGATGAGCTGGCCGCCCGCTACTTCACCGAGGAACTCAAGCGCTGCGAAGCTCTGAAAAACGCAGCCGACCCCGCCGAGTATGAGCGCGTCCATTACTTCAACGCCATCTGACCCCTATCCAAGAGAGTATAGGAGAAAGGAGCGAAGGAAATGGGACGTGCACTGATCGTAAGCGCCGGTGCAAGCTCCAACGAGTACATCTCCGCGCGGCTGACCGAGATGGGCTACAGCCGCCCGGTGATCATTCCCAGCGGAGCCGAAGCCCGGCGGCGCATGACCGAATCGGACTTTGAGCTGATCGTGGTCAACTCTCCCCTGCCCGATGAATTCGGGCACGAAGTGTGCATCAATGCCGTAGAGAAAACGGATGCCGGTGTGGTGTTTCTGGTCAAAGCAGCACAGGCCGACCAGCTGATGGGCCCCCTGAGCGATCAGGGCGTGCTGCTGCTGTCAAAGCCCTTCAACACGGCGTTCTTCATGCAGGTGATGCACATGGCGGAAGCCAGCAACCACCGGTTGCAGCGCACCCGGCAGGAGAATGCCCGCCTGCAGGAAAAGATCGCGCAGGTGCGGCTGGTGAGCCGGGCAAAATGCTGCCTTGTGGAGCACGAACAGATGACCGAGGCCGAAGCGCACCGTTATATTGAAAAGCAGGCCATGGACACCCGCCGTGACCGCACCGAAATTGCCCAGGAAATCCTTGAAAATTATGAGGACATGGGTGTATAATATTGGATTGGGAAAGAACCTCAAAAAGGAAAAAATAGAGGAGGACATTTTATGGCAGAAAAACAGACCAAATTTATTTTCGTCACCGGCGGCGTCGTGTCGGGCCTTGGCAAGGGCATCACGGCTGCATCTCTGGGCCGCCTGCTGAAGTGCCGCGGCCTGAAGGTGGCCAGCCAGAAGCTGGACCCCTATGTGAACGTGGACCCCGGCACCATGAGCCCCCTGCAGCACGGTGAGGTGTTCGTCACCGACGACGGCACCGAGACCGACCTGGACCTGGGCCACTATGAGCGCTTCATCGACGAAAACCTGAACAAATATTCCAACCTGACCACCGGCAAGGTATACTGGAACGTGCTGAACAAGGAGCGCCAGGGCGCTTACCTCGGCCAGACCGTGCAGATCATCCCCCACATCACCAACGAGATCAAGAGCTACATCTACAATCTGGCTTCCTCCACCGAAGCCGATGTGGTCATCACCGAGATCGGCGGCACCACCGGCGATATCGAGAGCCAGCCCTTCCTGGAGGCCATCCGTCAGGTGGGCCTGGAGCAGGGCCGGGACAACTGCTGCTTCATCCATGTGGTGCTGGTGCCCTACATCTCCGGCTCCAACGAGTACAAATCCAAGCCTGCCCAGCACTCGGTCAAGGAGCTGCAGGGCATGGGCGTCAACCCGGACATCATCATCCTGCGCGCCGACGGCAGCGTGGGCACCGACATCCGCCGCAAGATCAGCACCTTCTGCAACGTCAAGCCGGAGTGCGTCATCGAGAACCTGACCATGCCCAGCCTGTACCAGTGCCCGCTGATGCTGCACACCAATGGTCTGGACGACGTGGTGGTGAACAAGCTCAAGCTGGACGTGCCCCCCGCCGACCTGACCGAGTGGAAGCAGGTGGTGAGCCGCATCGCCACCCGCAGCAAGACCTGCACCATCGCGCTGGTGGGCAAGTACGTCAAGCTCCACGACGCCTATCTCTCTGTGATGGAGAGCCTGTACCACGCCGGGTTTGAGAATGACAGCCAGGTGGAGATCAAGTGGGTGGAAAGCGAGGACCTGACCGACCAGAACGCCTGCAAGGAGCTCTTTGCGGACGTGGACGGCATCATCGTGCCCGGCGGCTTCGGCGACCGCGGCATCGAGGGCATGATCCAGGCCGCCCAGTACGCCCGCGAGAACAACGTGCCCTACTTTGGCATCTGCCTAGGCATGCAGATCATGGTGATGGAGTTTGCCCGGGGTGTGCTGGGCTACGCCGACGCCAATTCCAGCGAGTTCACCCCGGACGGCAAGCACAACGTCATCGCCCTCATGGCCGACCAGCAGGGCAACATCCCCAAGGGCGGCACCATGCGTCTGGGCAAGTACCCCTGCACCGTGGCCCCCGGCACCAAGATGGCCGAGTGCTACGGCGAAGCGGAGATCTGGGAGCGTCACCGCCACCGCTACGAGTTCAACAACGACTTCCGGCAGGAGATGCAGGACGCCGGTCTGGTCATTTCCGGCACCAGCCCGGACGGCCGTCTGGTGGAGACCGTGGAGCTGCCCGGCCGCGCCTTCCATCTGGGTGCCCAGTTCCACCCGGAGTTCAAGAGCCGCCCCAACCGCGCCCATCCCCTGTTCAAGGGCTTCATCGCGGCAGCGCTCAAGTTCCGCACCAGTGCCCAGCGCAGCCTGCTGCACATGTGATCCGTGAAAAGAGTGCCATGCCGAAACGCATGGCATTCTTTTTTTGCCCGGCGTTCATCCGGGCTTTCGACCCCCTGCATTGCCCGCCAAGCCTTGCAAATCCGGCCGGATTGTGGTATGCTGAGAGCGGTAAATAAGGGAGTCTGCCAAAGCAGGCTGAGAGTGGGCTGTGTCGCCCAGACCTGTGACCTGATTTGGATCATGCCAACGTAGGGAAATACCGCTGCAGCTTTGAACACCAAAGGTGCGGGCATGTCTTTACGGGCATGTCCGCATCTTTTATTTTTATGCAAAGGAAGTTGTGACAGATGAAAACAGCATTGACCATTGCCGGCAGCGATTCCAGCGGTGGCGCAGGCATCCAGGCCGATATCAAGACCATGACCGCCAACGGCGTGTTTGCCATGAGCGCCATCACTGCCCTCACGGCCCAGAACACCACCGGCGTCACCGATATCTTTGAGACCACCCCGAAGTTCCTTGGCGAGCAGATCGACGCCATCTTCACCGATATCTACCCCGATGCCGTCAAGATCGGCATGGTGTCCTCGGCGGAGCTGATCGGCGTCATTGCCGAAAAGCTCAAGGCTTACGATGCAAAGCATATCGTGGTGGACCCCGTGATGGTGGCCACCTCCGGCTCCAAGCTGCTGCGGGACGACGCCGTGCAGGCTCTGACCGAAAAGCTGCTGCCCATGGCCGAGGTGCTCACCCCGAACATCCCGGAGGCAGAGATCCTCTCCGGCATGACCATCACCGACGCCGCCGGGATGGAAGCTGCGGCCAAGCGCATCAGCGAGAAGTACGGCTGCGCTGTGCTGTGCAAGGGCGGCCACCAGATCAACGACGCCGACGACCTGCTGTGGCGGGACGGCTGCGGCAAGTGGTTCCACGGCAAGCGCATTGCGAACCCCAACACCCACGGCACCGGCTGCACCCTTTCCAGCGCCATTGCGTCCAACCTGGCCAAGGGCTATGATCTGGACACCTCGGTGGAGCGTGCCAAGGCCTACATTTCCGGCTGCCTGTCTGCCATGCTGGACCTGGGCCACGGCTCCGGCCCGATGGACCACATGTTTGCTCTGAAAGGAGAGTTCGTTCGTGAGTAAGACGCCTTTTGTGGATGCACTGGTGCAGGAGAGCCTGCCCATCTGGCAGCAGTGCCTGGATTCGGACTTTCTGCGCGGGCTGGAGGCCGGCACGCTGGACGAGGACTGTTTCAAGGGCTACATCGTGGATGACAGCCTGTACCTGCGGGAATACGCCCGGGTGTTTGCCTGGGGTATGACCAAGGCGCAGACCATGGCTGCCATGCGCAACTACTACTCCCTGCTCTCCTTTGTGAACGAGAACGAGGATGTAGCCCGCCTTCAGTATCTCAAGCGCTACGGCCTGACCGACGACGACATCCAGAGCCTGCCGCAGCGCCCTGCAAACCGCGCCTACACCGATTACATGATCGAGGCCACAAAGAACGGTGAGGGCGAAGCCGAGTGCATTGCAGCCGTGCTGCCCTGCATGCTGAGCTATTTCTGGATCTTCCGGCGGCTTCTGAAGCGCTCGCCCGGTGTGCTGGATACGGTGTTTGGTCCGCTGGTGAAGGACTATGCCTCCGACGGCTACGGCGACGCCTGCCAGGCCTGGGCTGACTACGCGGAAAAAGCCTGCGCCGGCCTTTCGCCGGAGCGCGCCGCCCGCTGCCGCGAGATCTTCAAGGCCTGCTCGGAGTTTGAGCTGGGCTTCTGGCGCATGGCGAACCAGCCGCGCAGCGACCTCTGAACCATCAAAACCGCCAAAAATTGCCAAAAGCCCTTGACTTAAAGTAAACTTCAAGTACTACAATAAAGCTGTTGAAAATCGACCGGTTCCGGCCCGCCCGGGATCGGCCCATCGTCACAGGAGGCAGCTTTTATGGAAAAGATCGTACAGACCGCTGGCCGCGATGCGCTGGGCGCATTCGCACCGGCATTTGCTCACTACAACGACGACGTTCTCTTTGGCGAGAACTGGAACGATGACGCCATCGACCTGAAGACCCGCAGCATCCTCACCGTGGTTGCGCTGATGTCTTCCGGCGTGACCGATTCCTCGCTGAAGTATCACCTGCAGAACGCCAAGAACCACGGCGTGACCCAGAAGGAGATCGCCGCCATCATCACCCACGTTGCATTTTACGTCGGCTGGCCCAAGGGCTGGGCTGTGTTCAACATGGCAAAGGAGATCTGGGCGGTGGAGCCGGAGGACGACAGCGCCCGGGCAAAGCACCAGGCGTCCATGGTGTTCCCCATCGGCGAGCCAAACGTGGCCTATGCGAAGTATTTCATCGGCCAGAGCTACCTGGCTCCCATCTCCACCCAGCAGGTGGGCATCCACAACGTGACCTTTGAGCCGGGCTGCCGCAACAACTGGCACATCCATCACGCAAAGACCGGCGGCGGCCAGATCCTCATCTGCGTGGCCGGCCGCGGCTACTACCAGGAGGAAGGCAAGCCCGCTGTGGAGCTGAACCCCGGCGACTGCATCAACATCCCCGCCGAGGTCAAGCACTGGCACGGTGCTGCCCCGGACAGCTGGTTCTCCCACCTCGCCGTCGAGGTGCCCGGCACCGAGTGCTCCAACGAGTGGTGCGAGCCCGTCACCGATGAGGAGTACAGCAAGCTGAAGTAAGCTGCACGCCTGCCCTCCCCTGTCGGCTGGCAAATAAATGCAGAAAACCGCCCCGCTGAAAGTAAGACGCTTTCAGTGGGGCGGTTTGTTTTGTAGTAAGGGGTTGTTCAGGGGTTACTCGAGCTCGGTAAGTTTGGATTCTTTCTAAACAAATTTGTTTAGTAATGCTATTCTTGAATGTTCACTTTTTCATGAGATTGCTGTGCTAGATGTGGCTTGCTGATTTTTTAGTATCAGGATAGTATCACACAACCAGCGGGATCTCTGTGAGTATTATAGCAGTAGATTTTAAATTGTGCAATCCCCCTTTCATAACAACGCCGCCAACTTCTGTGTTTTCGACTTTCCCCCATAGGGGGATGTCTTTATTAAGCGAAGTTTATATTTTTCCATTGTCTCCAATTTTCTTTGAATTCTTCGCAGATCGTCAAAAACAACTTTATAGATACGTCGATAATCTTTTGCATATAAAGGCTTATCACTCCATCTCGGAAATTCGTCATCCATATACTTTAAATGTCCCCTTACAACCCGATATGTCTGCACTATAAAATCCTTATATGCTATATCGCACTCATCAAAATATTTATGAGTCATAATTCTCTCAATATTTTCTGTTAGTGCTTCAATTGTCTCTTCATACGTTGATTCAGTTACCGCTCCATTTATTTTATGGTTCAGCTCATAGCTAAATTCGCAGAAATAGCATTTTCCTTCTTCTTTATCTATAAACTTCTCCCATGCCAAAAGATATTGGTTTAGCAAAAATATTTCGTATCGATGTTCTTCTGAGAAGATTGATATATATTTTTTCATTTTATGCTTTTCAGGAATATACACTTGTACGACATAAAATATGTATGCTGCTATAATGCTTACGCAGATATTATAAAAAGTTTTATCTCCTGTTGGCTCAGAACAAAATAGAAGTCGAAACATTTTGTTATCAACCAGTACTGGTGCTGTTGACCCTCTTATCACAACTAGAATTGCTCCAACCAATACTATCGTAAGCTTTAATAATGTTTTTTGATAGTCATATATAAGCGGATTGCCAAATCTATCAGCTATTGAAAGTTTCCATTTATTCAACACATCAGTAATTGTATACTCAATCTTTTTCATTAAAGTTATTTCCACCAATCCCAAAGAACTTATCAAAGAAGCTCTTCAGCTTATCGATTACACCCTGCTTCTTCTGTGCACGGCCACCGCCGCCAAAACGGGAAACAGGCGGCATCAGCTTGTCAATATCGGTGCCCATGGTCTTGATCTCGCCATCACGGAACGCATTGGCCAGATACTTGCGTGTCTCCGGCTCCTTCAGCTTTTCCTCTTGGATGATCTTTGCAAGCTCTTTCTCCCGCTGTTCGGACACATAAGTGTTCCACTCTGCCATCACATCATCCACATCGTTGACACCTGCAATAAAGGTTTCAATCAGTTGCTTTTTACTGCGCAGTTCCGGGCTTGCATCAATCGCCTTGCGAATCGTGATGAGCACCTCTTTGTCATCGCAATGGGTGTCATGGTACTTTTTGACCAGCATCAGAATGTAGTCAATGTTAATTTCGACCTGCCGAATCAGCTCCACCTCAAACACCACGTCATCGGTGATGTCCTCTTT
>ENA-UOIZ01000997-UOIZ01000997.1-human-gut-metagenome-genome-assembly--contig:-P88-NODE-997-length-25881-cov-98.126268_pt1 | contig 25881 bp, 24 predicted proteins | sample MGYA00242336_ERZ723883 | MGnify/ENA metagenome assembly ERZ723883 | reverse complement strand
AGTTCATACCTTTGTCCATTCTGCCCCGGCTGTGGCCCGGGACGCATTATTTTTTATCGTAGGACACGCCGCCCACAGTGCAGCGCGTCACAAGAAGCATAATATCTAAAATGGCCGCCGTTTCACTCTGGCCATAAATAGCGGAAAAATTATTTTTATATTCGCGTTTGTCGCGCTCTGCGGAGCGCTCCAAACGCATTTTCACGGGAAAGGTCGTAACGGTAAACGGCATATGCTGCCGCTGGCTCCCTGCGGGAGCATTCGCGTCAGCATGAAAACATGCTGTTGCCCTTACGTTTCGTCGCGCAGCGACTTCAAATCGGATAAACGAGAAAAAATCGTTTAGCGAAGCGGCTAGCTTTTTTGTATGGAGCCATCCTCTTTGGGGTTGAAAGGGGCGAGCAGCCCCTTGTTTGCAACGGCGACGACCGCCGCCAGCGGCGGATACAGGGAGGAGCTGTTGGGGCAGCGGCCTGCAGGATGCGAGTGCCGCCCAAGGCACGAAGCAGACGCAGGGTGCCGCAACCCGTCGGGTCCAGCGCATCGAAATCGCTGCGTCCTTGCCGCGCTGAACACGCGGCATTTGCTTCGCAAACCGGTCTGCGGCTTAAAAGCCCCACTGGGGCTTTCATGCCCTCCGGGCACCGCCGTCCTTTCTGGTTCTCTTTTGTGCGGCAAAAGAGAACATATCCAGCACCACGTTTTATTTTTCCACATTCCGTCTGTGCCGGGTGGAAAACAGCTTTGCAGGCTGCAGTCTGCGCTTATCGCTGCGCCACCTTCCCTTTTCCGGCACCGGATCATAGCCCCATTTGCCGAAGGGGTTGCACCGCGCGATGCGCCAGGCCCCCAACAGGACGCCTTTGATGCAGCCATGGGTCAGGATGGCCTGCATGGTGTAGTTGCTGCAGCTGGGCGTAAACCGGCAGCTGCGGCCGATCCACGGGCTGAAGGTGTACTGATACACCCGGATCAGCGCGCACAGGGCCTTGCGGCAGGCAAGCTGAACGCGGTTCACGCCTTCGGCTCCGGCTTTGCTCTGCGGGCCGGGGGCACCGTGGCGGGCGGCGGCGCGTCGGGCCGCTTTGCCTTATCCGGCAGCCCGGCCTGGGCAAACAGCTTTGCCACGATGGCGCTCAGCTGCCAGCTTTTCAGCCGGGGGGTCATGCCCCGGGCCACGAAGACCAGATCGTAGCCGCCGATGTTGTAATCCAGATGCTCGTCGATGGCCGCCTTCATCACGCGGCGGGCGCGGTTGCGCTGCACGGCATGGCCGATCTTTTTGGTGGCGGTCAGGCCCACGCGGGTGCGCTTGGATCGGGTCTTGAGCACATACAGCACCAGTGCCTGGTTCACATAGGACTTGCCGCGGGCATACACACGGCCAAACTCGCTGTTGCGGCGGATGGGACGATAGCGCATTTCCGCGCCTCCTTTCTGTGACCGGTACGCCCTTTGAAAAGAGGGTACTCTTAGGTCAGTATATCAAAAATTTTTCGACTTTGAAAGCCCATGGGGGCATTTTTACGAAAAATCTTTCAATTTTCAAAAAAATAAGACCGCCAATCCAATATCAGCGGTCTTTTGTGCGCATATTCATTTCTGCGCCGGATCCCTCGTTCAAGCGAAAGATCAGACAGTCAGGCTCTTGCGGCCCTTTGCACGGCGAGCATTGATGACCTTGCGGCCGTTCTTGGTGCTCATGCGGGTCAGAAAGCCATGAACTTCCTTGCGCTGACGCTTCTTGGGCTGAAAAGTTCTTTTCATGGTTTGTATCCTCCGTAAAAACTTATCCCCGGTATGGGGTCTGATGCGGCCCCAGAGTGGGGACAGGCTTGCAATTCAACAGTATATCGCATAGTATGGCGTTCTGTCAAGCATTTTTTTCGCTTTCGCGCAAACTTTTTGCAAACTTTTTTGTGAAAAGATTTTCAACTTTTTCACCATTTTGCCGTGGAAAACTTGTTTGCCACAAGATATTGTGGCCTAGGTTTCACCCCGCCACAACGCCCGCAGGCAGTCTTTTTTTATGTATTATAAATTACATTATAGAAATATGGACTCACAGCGGTTTTTGTGGTATACTAACCTAGTATCAGCAGCATTGTTGAAAACTTTAACGGAGTGGATGTTTTATGGATTCTTTCAAGGACGTTTTAGAGGCCGCCCAGGCGTACTGCAAAACGCAGATGGCCGAGCCGACCTATAATCTCTATATCGACGGGTTGGAGCCCATCAGCTTTGAGGACTCCAGCCACATCACCCTCTCGGTGCGCAACGACTTCATCTGCAAGATCGTGACGGACCGCTACCTCGGCCTGCTCAAGGAGGCCTTCAAGACCGTGCTGGGCTTTGATGTGGACATCACGCTGGTGGTGCCCAGCACCCCGCCCCACGAGGTGGTGCTGGCCCAGCAGTACGAGGCGAACCCCGCCTCGCCCCAGGGCAACTACGAGTTCACCTTTGAGAACTTCATCAAGGGCCCGTCCAACCAGTTTGCGTTTGCTGCTGCGCAGGCGGTGGCGGCCAACCCTTCCGGCGCTTACAACCCGCTGTTCATCTACGGCGGCTCGGGTCTGGGCAAGACCCATCTGCTCACCGCCATCCAGACCGAGATCAAACGCACCCACCCCGATTTCGTCATCATGTACGTCACCTGTGAGCAGTTCACCAATGAGCTGATCGCCGCCATCCGTGCTGGCAGCACCGAGGACTTCCGCATGAAGTACCGCGTGGCGGACCTGCTGCTGGTGGACGATATCCAGTTCATCGCCGGCAAGGAATCCACCCAGGAAGAATTCTTCCACACCTTCAATTCGCTGCACGACGCCCACAAGCAGATCGTCATCGCCTCCGACCGCCCCGCCAAGGAGATCAAGAGCCTGGAGGAACGCCTGCGCACCCGCTTTGAGTGGGGCCTGACCGCCGACGTGCAGCCGCCGGATTTTGAGACCCGCGTGGCCATCGTCAAGCGCAAGGCAGAGCTGCTGCACCTGGACCTGCCCGAGGATGTGGCCGAGTTCATTGCCAACCACCTGAAGAACAACATCCGCCAGCTGGAAGGCGCCGTGAAGAAGCTGAACGCCTACTACATGCTGGAAGGCATCCAGCCGGTCATCAGCGTGGCACAGAACGCCATCAAGGACATCCTCAACGAGACCCAGCCGGTGCCGGTGACCATTGAGAAGATCATCGGTGAGGTGTCCCGCACCTTCAACGTCTCCCCCGCCGACATCCGCGGCACCAAGCGCAACGCCAATGTGGCCTCGGCCCGCCGTGTAGCCATCTACATCCTGCGCGAGGTCACCGGCATGAGCATGGAGGAGATCGGCCGCGAGTTCTCGGGCCGCGACCACTCCACCATCGTCTACTCGCTGAAGACCATGGAGCGGGACATGAAGAACGACCAGCACCTGCGCGAGACCGTGAGCGACATCATCAAAAACGTGAAGGCCTGAGCGCAGCCCTCGACAAAAAGTCATACCTATTCGAGGGCCAAACCCCAAAATATGGGGAAAAACCGGAACAAAATGCGGAAAAAAGGCCCACATCTTGTGGTAAAAACGCAAACCTTTCCACACTTTCCACAGACTTTTCAACATTCAACCCCTGTTTTTCACAAGGGGCGTTGAAAGCCGGGCCGCTTTCCCCTTTTCCACAATTCCTTCACAGTGCATTCACAACCCCGTGGAAACCAAAACCCCCGCATCCCGACAAGGCTTTTCCGGGTTTTCCACAAGTTCCCCACCCCCTACTACGGTTACTACAACAAGTTCAATATAGAAACACCGGTCAGCAAGCAGTTTTCCATTGTAAAGCCGTCTGCTGTTCCGGGGAAAACAAAGGAGAGAATTCAGCTTGAACATCGTATGCGATAAAGTTCTTCTGAGCGCCGCCATCGACGGCGTATCCAAAGCCGTCACCATGCGTTCTGCCATCCCCGTGCTGGAGGGCATCCTGCTGAAAGCCGAGGGCTTCCAGCTCACCCTCACCGGCTACGACCTGGAAATGGGCATCGTGACCACCATCGAGGCCAACGTGAAAGAGGCCGGTGAGATCGTGCTGAACGCAAAGCTGCTCAGCAGCATGATCAGCCGGATGCCTGCCGGTCAGGTCACCATCACCTCCGCCGAGAACGGAAAAACAACGATCCAGGGTGGTGTTGCCCAGTTTGAGATCCAGTCCATGCCGGCCACCGACTTCCCGGAGCTGCCCAACACCGGTGCCGAGGAGACCCTGACCATCAAAACCGGCGTGCTGAAGGACATGATCGACCGCACCCTGTACGCCGTCAGCCAGGACGAGAAAAAACCGGCGCACACCGGTGAATTGTTCGAGATCCTGCCCGACAAGCTCACCGTCGTGGCGCTGGACGGCTACCGCCTGGCCATCGTGGAACGGCCGGTGACTGCTGTGAAGGATATCCGCATCATCGTGCCCAGCAAGACCATGACCGAAGTGGCCCACCTGCTGCCCAACGACGACGAGGAGCCGGTGCACATCAGCGCGAACCGTCGCTATGTGGTGTTCATGACCGCGGGCTACACCATCATGAGCCGCCTGATCGAGGGCGAGTTCCTCAACTACCGCAACGTCATTCCGGACGGCAGCCGCACCCGGGTGACCATCGACACCAAGGACTTCATTGAGACCATTGAGCGCGCTTCCCTGATTATTACAGAGCGTTTAAAGAACCCCCTCCGCATCTCCTTTACAGAGGGTAGAGTCGTGGTGCGCTGCCAGACCAACCTCGGCCGCGTGGTGGACGAGTTCAACGCCGACTGCGAGGGCGACGAGGTGGAGATCGGCTTCAACAACCGCTATCTGCTGGATGCCCTGCGCAACGCCCGCACCGAGAAGGTCCGCCTGGAGATCAGCGGCCCCCTGAGCCCGGTGAAGGTGCTGCCGGCCGAGGGCAATGACTTTTTGTATCTGGTGCTGCCGGTGCGCTTCAAGAACGACTAAGGGGACGATTTTATGCAGAAAATTCTCATCCATACGGAATTTATCAAGCTGGATGCCCTGCTGAAATATGCAGGCCTGTGCGAGACCGGCGGCGAAGCCAAGGAGCTGGTGCAGGGCGGTGCCGTGAAGCTGAATGGCGAGGTGTGCACCATGCGCGGCAAAAAGTGCGTGCCCGGCGACGTGATCGAGCTGGACGGCCAGAGCGTGGAAGTCGGGCAGGGCAAATAATGCGTCTGCTCTCACTGGAAGTCACGAATTACCGCAACATTTCAAAGGCACAGCTGGAGCCCGGCCGGGAGCTGACCGTCATCTGCGGCAACAACGGCCAGGGCAAGACGAACCTGTTGGAAGCCATCTGGCTGCTGACCGGCGGCAAGAGCTTCCGGGGCGGCAAGGACGCTGAGCTTGTGCGCCGCGGGGAAACATTTGCGGTGTTGGACGCCGTCACCCTGCGGGCCTGGCAGGAAGACCAGGAGCGGGACGACCCCAGCCATGTGCGCATCACGGTGGGCACGCCGGATTCCCAGCGGCCGGGGCGCTACGCCTCGGTGAACGGCACCCCGCCCAAGCGCGCGGCGGGCCTGGCGGGCAGCTTCCCCGCTGTGGTGTTCGACCCCGGGCACCTGAGCCTTGTGAAGGGGGCGCCGGAGGGCCGCCGCAAATTTCTGGACGCGGCCCTGTGCCAGCTGTACCCCGGCTACCTTGCCACTTACCGGCGGTATGTGCGGGTGCTGCAGCAGAAAAATGCGCTGCTGCGCCATTCTGCAAACGGGGTCGAGCGCCCCTATGCCGAAAAATGTGCCATGCTGGAAGTGCTGAACGCGGAGCTTGCCGCCCAGGGCGAGGCCATCCAGAAACGGCGGCGGGAATATCTGGCCCTGCTGGGGCCGCTGGCCTGCGCCAATTATCAGGAGCTTTCTCACGGGGCGGAGCGCATGGGCATCCGCTACGCCGCCCAGTTTGAGCCGGGCGGCCTGGCCGAATGCCTGAAGCAGCACCAGAGCGAAGAACTGCGGGCCGGGCAGAGCCTGTGCGGCATCCACCGGGAGGACATCGAACTGCTGCTGGATGACCACCCTGCCAAGGTGTTTGCCAGCCAGGGACAGCAGCGCAGCGTGGTGCTGTCCTTGAAAATGGCTGAAGCCGCTGCCGCTGCCCGCATCACCGGCGAACACCCGGTGCTTTTGCTGGACGACGTGCTCAGCGAGCTGGACGAGAGCCGCAAGCAGTATCTGCTCACCCGCATGAAGGAAAAGCAGACCTTCGTCACCAGCTGCGATGACACCGCCTTCCTCAAGACGGACGGCGAGGTCTACCGCATGGACGGCGGCGTACTGAGCAAAGCATGAAAAAATGATGCAAAAGCACATGCGCTCCATGTGCATATACCACATTTTATGCATGAGCTGCCGGAATGAGGAAAATACTGTATGTATATTCATCTGGGCCGGGATTACGTCATCAATGACCGCGACATCATCGGCATCTTCAACCTCGAGACCACCACCATCACCCCCCGCGGACGGGAGTTCCTCAACTATGCCCAGAAGAACGGGGCCGTGGTGAGCCTGTCCGACGAGCTGCCCCAGAGCTATGTTCTGGCGGATGGGGCCGTGGTGGATACGGTATATCTCTCCGAGCTGTCCCCTGCCGCCATGCGCCGCAGGGCAGAAAAGATGATCGAATAAATAAACACAGCCAACAGGCAAGGCGAAAACGCCCTGCTTTTACGATAGATCGATCAAACATACGAATAACGAACAAAAGGGAGAAAGGAAATGGCAGAAGAAATCATTACCAGCACAAATGCCGAAACCGCTACCGACCACGAGTATAACGCCAGCGAAATTCAGGTCCTGAAGGGTCTGGAAGCTGTCCGCAAGCGCCCCGGCATGTATATCGGCTCCACCGGCGAGCGCGGCCTGCACCATCTGGTGTACGAGATCGTGGACAACGCCATCGACGAAGCACTGGCCGGCTACTGCGACCACATCGAGGTCAAAATTCTCAAGGACAACATCATCCAGGTCACCGATAACGGCCGCGGTATCCCCGTGGACATTCAGGCCGATACCGGCCTGCCCGCCGTCACCGTCGTCTACACCATCCTGCACGCCGGCGGCAAGTTCGGCGGCGAGAACTCCGGCTACAAGGTGGCCGGCGGCCTGCACGGCGTGGGCGCATCCGTCGTCAACGCCTGTTCCGAGTGGCTGACTGTCAACGTGCGACGCGACGGCCACGAGTACGAGCAGACCTTCCGCCGCGGCGACCCGGACGGCCCGCTCAAGTGCATCGGCACCGTGGCCGAGGGCGTTACCGGCACCCGCGTCACCTTCAAGCCGGACCCGGAGATGTTCCGCGACACCACCGTCTACGACTTCGACACGCTGGAAAAGCGCCTGCGGGAGGAAAGCTTCCTGAACGCCGGCGTCAAGATCACCCTCACCGACGAGCGCGAGATGTACACCCCCGTGCTGGAGGACGGCAAGGAGGGCGACCCCTGCTACCGCAGCGAGGTCATGTGCTATGAGGGCGGCATCAAGAGCTTTGTCACCTATCTGGGCGAGAAGCGCAAGCTGGACGTGCTGCACCCCAACGTCATCTACCTCAAGGGCCAGACCGACCGCGGCATGGCCGAAATTGCCCTGCAGTACAACTCCAGCTACAACGAGCTGCTGCTGAGCTTCGCCAACAACGTCAACACCCCGGACGGCGGCACCCATGAGGAAGGCTTTAAAGCCAGCCTGACCCGCGTGTTCAACGATTACGGCCGCAGCCACGGCCTGCTGAAGGACAAGGACGAGAACCTTTCCGGTGCCGATGTGCGCGAGGGTCTCATCTGCGTCATCTCGGTCAAGCTGCAGGAGGCCGAGTTCGAGGGCCAGACCAAGGCAAAGCTGGGCAACACCGAGATCCGCACCCTTGTTTCCAACATGGTCTACTCCAAGCTGATGGAGTTCTTTGAGGAGAACCCCGGTGTGGCCAAGGCCATTTTTGAAAAGGCCACCCAGGCCGCCCGTGCCCGCGCCGCCGCCAAAAAGGCCCGCGAGCTGGTGCGCCGCAAGAGCGCGCTGGAAACCAGCCGTATGCCCGGCAAACTGGCCGACTGCCGCGAGAAAGACCCCACCAAGACTGAAATTTTCATCGTCGAGGGCGATTCTGCAGGCGGTTCCGCCAAGATGGGCCGTGACTCGGCTATCCAGGCCATCCTGCCGCTGTGGGGCAAGATGCTGAACGTGGAAAAGGCCCGTGCCGATAAAATTTACGGCAACGACAAGCTGATGCCCGTGGTGCTGGCTCTGGGCTGCGGCATTGGTGATGAATTCGATATCTCCAAGCTGCGCTACGACAAAGTGTTCATCATGGCCGATGCCGATGTCGATGGTTCGCACATCTGCACCCTGATGCTCACCTTCTTCTTCCGCTATATGCGCCCGCTCATCGAGCAGGGCCATGTGTATGTTGCCCAGCCGCCGCTGTTCAAGGTGCAGAAGGGCAACACCATCAAGTACGCCTACAACGACGCCGAAATGGCCGTGCTCTCGCAGGAGATGCCGGGCGCGAAGGTGAACCGCTATAAGGGCCTCGGTGAGATGAACCCCGAACAGCTGTGGGAGACCACCATGAACCCGGACAACCGCGTCATCGTGCAGATCACCATCGACGATGCCGAGAAGGCCGACGAAGCCTTTACCATCCTGATGGGCGATCAGGTGGAGCCGCGCCGCCGCTTTATCGAGACCAATGCCCAGTACGCAAAGCTGGACGTGTAATTGGAGGAAACAATGGAAGAAGATTATGTGATGATACCGGGCAGCGGAACCAAAAAGATCATCCGCGATGTCAAAAAGGAGATCGAGACCGCATTTCTGGACTACTCCATGTCGGTCATCGTGTCCCGCGCCCTGCCCGATGTGCGCGACGGCCTGAAGCCCGTCCACCGCCGCATTCTGTACACCATGCACGAGCGCGGCAACGACCCCAGCCATCCCTACCGCAAGTCCGCTGACACCGTCGGTGCGGTGCTGGGCTCTTATCACCCCCACGGCGACGCATCCGTTTACGATGCCATGGTCCGTCTGGCACAGGATTTCTCCCTGCGCTACCCGCTGGTGGATGGTCAGGGTAACTTTGGTTCTGTGGACGGCGACCCCCCGGCTGCTTACCGTTACACCGAGGCCCGCATGAGCCGCATGGCCGTGGAGATGCTGACCGATATCGAGAAGGACACCATCGACTGGGACCCCAACTTTGACGAGACCAAAAAGGAACCCAGCGTGCTGCCCTGCCGCTTCCCCAACCTGCTGGTCAACGGCAGCCAGGGCATCGCGGTCGGTATGGCCACCAACATCCCGCCCCACAACCTGAGCGAGGTCATTGACGGCTGCATCGCCTATATCGACAACCCGGACATCGACCTGCCCGGCCTGATGGAATACATCAAGGGCCCGGACTTCCCCACTGCCGGCATCATCATGGGCCGCAGCGGCATCCGCGCCGCCTACGCCACCGGCCGCGGCAAGATCACCCTGCGCGGCCGTGCCACCATCGAGGAGACCAAGAACGGCCGCACCCAGATCGTCATTACGGAAATCCCGTATATGGTCAACAAGGCCCGCTTGATCGAGAATATGGCGGAGCTCGTCAAGGAAAAGCGCATCGAGGGCATCACCGGCCTGAACGATGAGACCAACCGCAAGGGCATGCGCATCGTGGTGGATGTGCGCAAGGACGCCAACGCACAGGTCATTCTGAATCAGCTGTACCAGTACACCCAGCTGCAGGACACCGTGGGCGTCATCATGCTGGCCATCGACCACAAGGTGCCGAAAGTCCTCACTCTGAAGCAGATGCTGCAGAAGTATGTGGAATTTCAGGACGAAGTGGTGCGCCGCCGCACCCAGTACGACCTGAAAAAGGCCAAGGAGCGCGCCCACATTCTGGAAGGTCTGAAGAAGGCTACCGACATCGTGGACGAACTCATTGCCACCATCCGCGCCTGCAAGGGCGGCATGGCCGAGGCCAAGGCTGCCATCATGGAGCAGTTCGGCTTCGACGACCCGCAGGCAGACGCCATCGTGAAATTGCAGCTGGGCCGTCTGGCCGGTCTGGAAATTCTCAAGATCGAGGAAGAACTGAACGGCCTGCACGCCAAGATCGAGAACTGGGAAGCCATTCTGGCCGACGACGCCCGGGTGCTGGCCATCGTCAAGGACGAACTGCTGGAGATGAAGAAGCGCTTCGGCGACGAGCGCCGCACCGAGATCCAGTCCGTCACCGGCGAGGTGGATATCGAGGACCTCATTGCTGAGGAGCAGTGTGTCTACACCCTGACCGAGGCCGGTTATATCAAGCGCCAGCTCAAGGCCACCTATCAGGCACAGCGCCGCGGTGGACGCGGCATTTCCGGCATGACCCGCAAGGAAGAAGACATCGTGCAGGAGATGTTCGTCGGTTCCACCCACGACTATGTGCTCTTTGTCACCGACCGTGGCCGCCTGTTCCGCATCAAGGGCTACACCATCGCCGAGGGCAGCCGCACCAGCAAGGGCACCAACATCGTCAACCTGCTGCAGTTGGCTGAGGGCGAAAAGGTCACCAACATGATCTGCCAGAGCAAGGATGCCGAGCAGTCGGGCGGCTATGTGACCATGGTCACCAAGCAGGGCCTGATCAAGCGCACCCCGCTGGAACAGTACGCCAACATCCGCAAGACCGGCCTGATCGGCATTGCCCTGAATGAGGGCGACGCCCTGGCCTGGACCCGCCTGACCACCGGCCACGATATGCTCATCGTTGCCACCCGCAACGGTCAGGCCATCCGCTTCAACGAAGAAGATGCCCGCCCCATGGGCCGCAGCGGCCACGGCGTGCGCGCCATCAAGCTGGCCGAAGGCGATGAAGTGGTGGGCGTGTGCATCTGCCGCGAGGGCGGCACGGTGCTGACCGTGACCGAGAACGGCAAGGGCCGCCGCTCCGACATCGACACCTACCGCATCACCGCCCGCGGCGGCAAGGGCATCCGCAACTACGATGCCGCCAAGGACAAGGTGGCCGCCGTTAAGATCGTGGACGATGTGGACGACGTGCTGCTGAGCAGTCAGGAGGGCATCATCATCCGTCTGCATGCCAACGAGATCCCGCTGCAGAGCCGTTACGGCTCCGGCGTGCGCGTGATGCGTCTGGGCGAGAACGACAAGGTGATGGTGCTGGCCCGCACCGACCACGACGACGAGGCTCAGACCGAGCAGATCGATGCCTCCGATGCGGATGCAGAGCCTACCGCAGAGCAGCTGGCCGAGATGGAAGCCGCCGATGCCGCGGCAGAAGCCGAGGCGCCTGAGGCGGAAGAAAAGACAGAAGAATAATTTTTCTGCCGGTTAAATCATGAGAAAATCCCCCGTATATTGTTTTGATACGATATGCGGGGGATTTTTTGCGATAAAATAGAGCTTTGGCTTTTCAGAAGCGCGAAAAGCCGCTATAATAGAACCAGCCTTTGCGGAATAAACATGAACACAGAAAGTGGTTTGAGGAAGTATGACAGCAGAAAAGAAGCCCCTGAAAAATCCCGAGATCAGCGTCATCGTGCCGGTGTATAAGGTGGAAAAATATCTGAACGAGTGCATCGACTCCATTCTGGCCCAGACCTTCACGGATTTTGAAGTCATTCTGGTGGACGACGGCTCCCCGGACAACTGCCCGGCGATGTGCGATGCGGCGGCGCAGCGGGATGAGCGTGTGCGGGTGATCCATAAAGCCAACGGCGGAGTGAGTACGGCCCGTAATGCTGGTTTAGCAGCAGCTCGTGGAAATTGGGTTGGATTTGTAGATTCAGACGATGTGATTGATAAAACCTATCTGGAAAAGCTGTATTGCGCTGCAAAACAGTCCGGCGCAGAGATCGCGGCCTGCAATATGCTGTTTATGCAGGAGGATGGAATCCCTTGCCGGTATCAGGAACGACCGCTTCGCACAGAAGTTCTTTCACAGGACGAAGCCATCCATCGGATGCGGCTTACGCCACTGATTCAGGCGACAACAAGACTACACCGCCGGGATATTCTGGAAGGAGTGGTCTTCCCTGTTGGAAAGAACTATGAAGATGCCTTTACTACACCGGAAATTTTTGAACGTGCAACTGCGGTTGCCTGTGTTGAGGAAAAGCTGTACCATTATCGGGTGCAATCAGCAAGTATTATGCATGGAAAGGCAAACTTGAAAAATCTGGATGAAATCGACGCCAACTATGGTCTGCTGCAATGCACACTGCGGCACGGCAAAAAGGACGCGGCTTATCTGCAATATGCGCTGATGAAACGGTATTTCCGCAACATAAAAAAGCAGCTTTCGCCGGAACTGCTGCAGGATGCCCGGGTGAAGCGGGCGGAGACGCTTATTGTACAGGCAAAAACGGAGATCATGCAGGGTGGTGCCTGCACCCTGCGCAATGTGCTGGAAACGGCGCTCTGCTTTGCAAAACCGCAGCTTTACTTTGACCTGAAATACCGGAAATAAAACGGGAGAAACACTGTGAACGAAAGAACGGAAAAAAGCGGGCCCGAGATCAGCGTCATCGTGCCGGTGTACAAGGTGGAGCGCTTTCTGCCGGCGTGCATCGACTCACTTCTGACGCAGACTTTTGCGGATTTTGAGCTCATCCTTGTGGACGATGGCTCCCCGGATGGCTGCCCAGTGCTGTGTGACGCGGCGGCAGAAAAAGACAACCGTGTGCGGGTGTTCCACAAACCCAACGGCGGCGTCAGCACTGCCCGCAACGCGGGGCTTGATATGGCGCGCGGAAAATGGATCGCATTTGTGGATTCGGACGATTCGGTGCAGCCGGATTATCTGGAAAAGATGTACACGGCAGCGCTGGCGGTAGGCGCGGACATTGCTCTTTGCGGCGGGCAGTGTGTGGATGAAGAAGGCAGGGTCATCGGCCCGGGAGAGCCGCGCATCACAGATGAAGTGATGGGCCGGGAAGAAGCCCTGCGGCGGCTGGTCACACCGGAATATCAGGTGCCCTGGAACAAGCTCTACCGCCGGGAACTGTTCGATGGTCTGCGCTACCCGGAAGGGAAAGCTTTTGAAGACACCGCTTTCCTGCCGCAGGTGCTGGAACGGGCCGCCTGCGTGTGCGGCACGGCGGGCTACCCCTACAACTACCGCATCGTCTCCGGCAGTGCGATGCACCGCAAAACCACCCTGAAAACGCTGGACTGGGTGGAAGCGTGGTACCGCTTATTCGAGGTGCTGTACCAAAACGGCATCACCGACACCCTGTGCGCGGCCTACCGCCCCATTTTGACGGCGGTGTGGAATATCTGGCTGCACCTGACGCCGGAAGAACGCAAAAATCCACGGATGAAGGAAGCCTTTGATTACGAGCGCACGGCCCGCCGCCAGCTGCGGCAGGCCCATGCCGTCACGCCCGGGAATATCTGGGCGGCGCTGGTGTGCGCGGTGTCGGTGCAGAAGTATCTGGACCGGTGCCGCCGCCGTGCCGAAAAGCGGAAATGAGGAGTTTAGTGTGAAAGAGGAACAGAACACCCGGCCTGCCATCAGCATCATCGTGCCGGTGTATAAGACAGAACGCTTTTTGCCCGCGTGCATTGCGTCCATTCAGGCCCAGACCTTTGCGGATTTTGAGCTGATTTTAGTGGACGACGGCTCCCCGGACAACTGCCCGGCCCTGTGCGACGCGGCGGCGGCCAAAGACCGCCGCATCCGGGTGGTGCACCAGAAAAACCGGGGCCTGAGCGGGGCCCGCAACGCCGGGCTGGACACCGCCCGGGGCGAGTGGGTGGCCTTTGTGGACTCGGACGACACCATCACGCCGGACTTCTGCGCCAAACTCTACGCCGCCGTGCAGGACACCGGTGCCCAGATGGCCGTGTGCAATTACCGGCAGGTGGACGAAGCGCTGCAGCCCATTGAGGAGCAGTATCTGCATGTGCGGCGGGAGACCATCACCCCCGCGCAGGCACTGGAACGCAGTACCCTTTTGCCCTATATGGTAGTGTGGAATAAGCTGTATCACCGCAGCATTTTTGACGGCCTGCGCTTTGCCGAGGGCAAGCTGAACGAAGACACCATGCTCATCTCCTACGCCTACGAAAAGGCTGAGAAAATTGCTAATATCCCGGATGCACTGTATCTCTACCGCAAAGTGGCGGGCAGCATCGTGAACAGCAAAGTCACCCTGCGCAACCTCGACCGGGTGGAAGCAAACTACACCGTGTTCGAGTGCGCCCGCCGCCACGGGGTCACGGGCTCGCTGTGTGAGCTGTACTGGGTGCTGCTGCACTCGCTCATCGACGTGAGCTGGCACCTCACCGCCGAAGACCGCCGGACACCCCGCATGAAACAAGCACGCGATTATGAGCGCACGGCCCGCCGGGAACTGCTGCAGGCCCACGGCCTTACCCTGCGGGCGCTGGGCAACACCCTGTGCTTTATCCTCTCGCAGGACCGGTATTTTGAGACCCGGTGGAAAAACAAGATGTAAAAGCAATTTCAGATGCCGTTTTCCGTTCGGCCTTTCCCGTGAAAAAGCAACTCAGGAAAATCCGCGGTTGCGTAGCAATGAAAGCCCCAGTGGGTCTTTCAAGCGGCAGAACGGTCTTGCGATAGCAAGATGGAGGGGCCTCGCCCCGACAAGTTCCGCAGATTTTCCTGAGTTGCCAATATTAAAAATATTTTTTCCGCTGATATTGCCCAAGCGCAAGCGGCGACAATTTTAAATCGTCAAATCGTCTTACAAACGTAAAGTTTGTCTGGACTTCCCCGCAGAGACGTGATACAATAACAAAACAATCACAAACACCCGTGGGGGAGTAGCAGGCGCTTTTGCAGGGCGCAGCAAGTCAACATAATGACCGTTGGTTCCGGTCTGGCTTGCTTTCATTTGCGAGACTCATGTGTTTTTGGCGCAGTTTCTGCACCCGTACACATGGAGTCGATGAGAAAAAATTGACCCGGTCCGGACGTGCACGCGCCTGGACCGGGTTTTGTATTGCCCGAGATCTCTGGTCAATTTCAGGAGGCAGACAATATGGAATGGAGTTTTGTATTTTTCCTCAACAGCGCCCTGCTGGGCGTGGGCCTTGCCATGGATGCATTTTCGGTGTCCATGGCAAACGGTCTGCACGACCCGCACATGGGCAAAGGCACCATGGTGAAAATTGCGGGCACCTTCGGCATCTTTCAGGCCGCCATGCCCATGATCGGCTGGGTGTGCGTGCACACCATCGTGGAGCTGTTCTCGTCCTTTGAGGCTCTGATCCCGTGGATCGCGCTGGCACTGCTGGGCTACATCGGCGGCAAAATGCTGGTGGAAGGCATCAAGGGCGAAGAAGCCGAAGAAGCCGCCGAGCTCAGCGCCGGTGCGCTGTTCATGCAGGGCGTGGCTACCAGCATAGACGCCCTTTCGGTGGGCTTCACCATCTCGGAGTACGGCTGGCTGATGGCACTGGTGGCATCCCTCATCATTGCTGCCGTCACCTTCTTCATCTGTATGGCGGGCCTGCGCATCGGCAAAAAGTTCGGCACCCAGCTTTCCGGCAAGGCCAACATTCTGGGCGGCGTCATCCTCATCGGCATCGGGCTGGAGATCTTTATTTCCGGGGTGTTCTAACGGCGTTTGTTCTCTTTTGGCACCAAAAGAGAACCAGAAAGGACGGCGGTGCCCGCAGGGCATGAAAGCCCCAGTGGGGCTTTTAAGCCGCAGACCGGTTTGCGAAGCAAATGCCGCGTGTTTAGCGCGGCAAGGGCACGGCGATTTCGACGCGCTGGAGCCGGGCGGGGATTGTTCTCTTTTGGCACCAAAAGAGAACCAGAAAGGACGGCGGTGCCCGGAGGGCATGAAAGCCCCAGTGGGGCTTTTAAGCCGCAGACCGGTTTGCGAAGCAAATGCCGCGTGTTTAGCGCGGCAAGGGCACGGCGATTTCGACGCGCTGGAGCCACGAACTAGGGGCTGCTCGCCCCTAGTGACCCCAAAGCAGAAGTCGAAGCGGAAAAATGCTAGCCGCTTCGCTCAGACGGGTTGCGGCACCCTGCGTCTGCTTCGTGCCTTGGGCGGCACTCGCATCCTGCAGGCCGCTGCCCCAACAGCTCCTCCCTGCATCCGCCGCAGGCGGCGGTCGTCGCTGTTGCACATTTTTCTCGCTTCTCCGATTTGAAGTCGCTGCGCGACGGTCGCAGAACGACAGCAGCAAAATGTCGGTTTCCACTACGACCCCCTTCCCGTGAAAATTGAAAGCCAGAAAATCCGCAGATTTTCTGGCTTTCTTTATTTTCGAATAAACTTCTGGTCTTTCTCCGGCACGCCGCCCTCGTCCGAGATATACCGTTCCACCCGCATATGCAGGTCGTACTTGCTGCGCAGGGCCGCGATGGTCTGCATCATGGGCGAAGCGTGGTGCACGTCGATGGCGCTCTGGTCGGCCCAGCTGTCGATGAGCAGCACGGTCTCCGGGTCATCGAAGGGGGTAAAGTAGTCGTATTTCAGGTTGCCCGGCTCGGCGCGGATGGCGTCCACGGTGCCGGAAGAAACCATTTCTTCGGCAAACTTCCGGGCGCTGCCGTCCCGGCCGGTGTAGTACAGGTTCACGGTGATGCTCATGGGGCAAGGCTCTCCTTCCAGAATGTTCCACGCGGAACAATTTATTTTGCCGTCTCCGGTTCAAAGTAGTCGGCATATTCCTCGGTCAGCTTTGAGCCCAGCCGCCGGATGCCGCCGTAGAGATGCCGCTCCACCAGCGGTTCAAACGCTGCAAGATCACAGCGCTCGATGGCGTTCAGCAGATTCTGATGGTCGGCGATCACCTCGTCCAGCCCGCCGCTGGTCATGGTGTCCAGCATCCGGAAGCGGCTGTAATCGGCGTGGGCGTTCTGCAGCGTGCGCCACAGGTACATCTTGTCCATGGCGGCAAACCATGTTTCGTGCAGGATGCGGTCTGCCTCGTACAGACGGTTGAAGTCCGGGGCGTCGGCGCGGGCAAGGGCGGTGTAGGAGTCCACCCGTCTGCGGATCAGCGCCCGCTGTTCCGGGGTGCACCGGGGGGTAAAGTCCCGCAGGATGCGGCCCTCCACGGCGGTGCGCTCGTAGATCAGCTCGTCCACGATGCGCCGGTTCAGCCGGGTGACGGTGGTGCCTTTGTACGGCACGATCTTCACCAGCCCGTTCTCCTGCAGTTTTTGCAGCACCACCCGGATCAGGCTGCGCGGCGCGCCAAAGCGGGTGCACAGCGGGTTCTCGCTCAGCGAGGAACCGGGCCGGAGGGTCAGGTCGATGATCTCCCGCTCCAGCACGGCGTAAATTTCAGCGTCGGTCTTGTATTGTTCCATACCTCTCACCTATTGGAATGATGCATTTGCCCTTCGGGCAAACATGAGGCACCCTTCGGGTATGATGTTTCCGCTTGCGCGGAAATGATGCAGCCGCCTGCGGCGGCCATGATGCGCTCGGGGCGGGCCCCTCGCAATTTTTTATGTGCCCGCAGGCACACATCATTTTGCCGCAAAGCGGCAATCATCATTTGTCCGAAGGACAACATCATGTTTGCGCAGCAAATACATCATTTATAAAAACTTCGTCCACACTTCCCCTTCCGGCAGCGGCAGGGTGAAGGCCATGGGCTCCCCGCTTTCCGGGTGCCGGAACTGCAGGCCGCAGCTCTGCAGGGCAATATTTCCCTTCACCCGGCTGCCGTACTTGCCGTCCCCGGCCAGCGGATGCTTCCGGGAGGCAAACTGCACTCTTATCTGATGGGTGCGGCCGGTGTGCAGCGTGATCTCAGTCAGGCTGTTCTCCCCTGCTGTCTGCACGATGCGGTATTCCAGCACCGCTTCCCGTACACCCTTGCGCGGGCGGCTCACCGGGAACACCCGGCCCTTGCGGCTGTCCTTGAACAGGTAGTCCCGCAGGGTGCCGCCTTCCGGCAGATGTTCGTCCGGTCCGCCTGCGATGACGGCCCGGTACTGCTTGACGAACTGCGGCGCTTCTGCCCTGCCCTCGGCCCGGCCGTCCTGCACGGCGTAGGCGTTCTGGCTCTGGGTGACCTGGCGGCTCAGTTCTGCGGCCGCCTTCGGCGTTTTGGCAAACACCATCAGGCCGGACACGCCGGTGTCCAGCCGATGCACCACGCCCACAAAGGCGTCCGGGGCGTTCCAGTGCTGCCGCAGGGCGGCGGGTACGCCTTCCTCGCTGGAAAGCCCGACAGGCTTGTCCACCACCACAAGGGCCGCATCCTCGTACAGGATGTTCACAGCTTGCCCTCGGCGAGGAGGGCCTTCAGCTTCAGGATGCCCGCGATGGTTTTGCCGTCCTTGATCTCACCGCTCATGACCATCTCGTAAGCCTTTTCCAGCGGCACGCGGTCGGGGGTGAGAAATTCGTCGTCGTCCAGATGCATGTGGGTCTCGTGCAGGCCGGTGGCCACCCAGGTGTAGATGACCTCGGTGTCGTAGCCCACGGTGGGGAAAAACTCGCCCAGCGAGGTGTACTTGTCGGCGGTCAGGCCGCACTCCTCCTCCAGCTCGCGCTTGGCGGCCTCAAAGGGGTCCTCACCCTTTTCCAGCTTGCCGGCGGGCAGCTCCCACAGCTCCTGCTGCATGGCGTAGCGGAACTGCCGCACCATGCAGATGGTGCCATCCGCAAAATACGGCACGATGCACGCGCCGCCGTGGTGATGCACCACCTCGCGTGTGGCAGTCTTGCCGTTTTCCAGCAGGGCGGTGTCCTTGGTCAGGGTGATGACCCGGCCCTCAAAGAGCACCTCGCTGGTGAGCGTTTTTTCGTAATGTGTGGTCTTCTCCATTTTATTACCCTCTTTGCCCGGCACAGCGCCGGTTTTCTATGGCTTCAGTTTACGGCAAAGAGCGGTTTGTTGTCAATAATAAGATGGAGAGAAAATACGATTTAGAATGCCCTCCGTTTCACTCTGGGCATCTTCAGCGGAAAAATAATTTTTTATATTTGCGTTTGTCGCGCTCTGCGGAGCGCTCCAAACGCATTTTTCACGGGGAGGGGCTGTAATGGCAAACAGCATCTGCTGGCGCTGGCTCCCCTGCGGGGAGCTGCCGCCGCAGCGGCTGAGGGGCCTTCAAATCGGAGAAGCGCGAAAAATGCGTTTAGCGAAGCGGCTAGCATTTTTCCGCTTCGACTTCTCCTTTGGGATTATTAAGGGCGAGCAGCCCTTAATTCGTGGATCCAGCGCGTCGAAATCGCTGGCGCTTTTCTCGTTCTCTTTTGTGCGGCAAAAGAGAACAAACTCCGCCGAGATGCAGCACATCGAAATCGCTGCGACCTTGCCGCGCTGAACACGCGGCATTTGCTTCGCAAACCGGTCTGCGGCTTAAAAGCCCCACTGGGGCTTTCATGCCCTCCGGGCACCGCCGTCCTTTCTGGTTCTCTTTTGGTGCCAAAAGAGAACATCTCCGGCGGCAGCGCACTTTCATAAAAAATATCCATGTTTTCCAAATGCAAAATCCAGCTGAAATGAAAGCGGCTTTTTACTGAATTTGGCAAGGCAGTCAAAGCAAACCTGCTCAAAACCCGAAAATCCGCGCCAGCGCTCACTTTAACACGCTAAAGACGTACAAAAGCGCTAAAAATTTTTTTTATTTTTTGGTGCGTTTGTTGGGCGGTTTGCGTTTACTTTGCGGGCAGAATTTGCTATTATAGTATACAAGCAATAGTGCCTTTTATGGGGTTCTCCGGTCCCAGCGGGCATATTGCCCCGCGCAAAAGGTACCAAATTCTGAATAATGGAGGAAGAAAAATGCCTAGAGCAAAGCAAACGATGGATGGCAATACCGCTGCCGCCCATGTAGCGTATGCCTACACGGACGTGGCTGCCATCTACCCCATTACCCCGTCTTCTCCGATGGCTGACTCTGTGGACCAGTGGTCCGCAGCCGGTCAGAAGAACATCTTCGGCAACCAGGTCAAGGTCGTCGAGATGGAGTCTGAGGCAGGCGCTGCCGGCGCTGTGCACGGCTCTCTGGGTGCAGGTGCTGTCACCACCACCTTCACCGCTTCTCAGGGCCTGCTGCTGATGATCCCCAACATGTACAAGATCGCTGCTGAGCAGCTGCCCTGCGTGTTCGATGTTTCTGCACGTACCGTTGCTACCCAGTCCCTGAACATCTTCGGTGATCACAGCGACGTTATGGCATGCCGCCAGACCGGCTTCGCAATGCTGGTCGAGAGCAGCGTGCAGGAAGTCATGGACCTGTCCCCTGTTGCCCACCTGGCAGCAATCGAGGGCCATGTTCCCTTCCTGAACTTCTTCGATGGCTTCCGTACTTCTCATGAGTACCAGAAGATCGAGAAGTGGGATTACGCCGATCTGAAGGAAATGTGCAACATGGAGGCCGTGGAGGAGTTCCGCAAGAAGGCTCTGAACCCCGAGCACCCCAAGATGCGCGGTTCCCACGAGAACGGCGACGTGTTCTTCCAGCATCGTGAGGCTTGCAACGCTGTTTACAACGCTCTACCTGCTGTTGTTGAGAAGTACATGGCAAAGATCAACGAGAAGCTGGGCACCAACTACGATCTGTTCAACTACTACGGCGCACCCGATGCTGACCGTGTGATCGTGGCTATGGGCTCCATCTGCGACGTTGCTGACGAAGTCATCGACTACCTGAACGCACGCGGCGAGAAGGTCGGTATCATCAAGGTCCGTCTGTATCGTCCCTGGGTCTCTGCTTCCCTGCTGAAGGTCCTGCCCAAGACCGCCAAGAAGGTGGCTGTGCTGGACCGCACCAAGGAGCCCGGCTCTCTGGGCGAGCCCCTGTACCTGGATGTTGCTGCTACCCTGCGTGAGGCTGGCCTGAACGATGTCGTTCTGACCGGCGGCCGTTACGGCCTGGGCAGCAAGGACACTCCCCCGTCCTCCATCTTCGCTCTGTTCAAGGAGCTGGAGAAGGATCAGCCCAAGGAGCGCTTCACTCTGGGCATCACCGATGATGTCACCGGTCTGTCCCTGCCCGAGGTCAAGCCCGCTCCCATCACCGCAGCTGCTGGCACCAAGGAGTGCAAGTTCTGGGGTCTGGGCGGCGACGGCACCGTCGGCGCAAACAAGAACTCCGTCAAGATCATTGGTGACCACACTGATAAGTATGTGCAGGCATACTTCCAGTATGACTCCAAGAAGACCGGCGGCGTGACCATCAGCCACCTGCGTTTCGGCGACAAGCCCATCCGCAGCCCCTACTACATCAACCAGGCTGACTTCGTGGCCTGCCACAACCCCGCTTACATCCACATGGGCATGAAGATGGTCCAGGATGTCAAGCCCGGCGGCGTGTTCATGATCAACTGCCAGTGGTCCGATGAGGAGCTGGGCCAGCACCTGAACGCCGAGGCAAAGAAGTATATCGCTGACAACAACATCCAGCTGTATACCATCAATGCTATCGATAAGGCTATCGAGATCGGCATGGGCAAGCGCACCAACACCATCCTGCAGTCTGCATTCTTCAAGCTGGCTGACGTCATGCCCATCGAGGATGCCGTCAACTTCATGAAGCAGGCAGCTCAGAAGAGCTACGGCAAGAAGGGCCAGGACGTCGTTGAGATGAACTGGAAGGCCATTGACGCAGGCGTTGACGCCATCCACAAGGTTGACGTGCCCGCATCCTGGTCCAACCCCGAAGCTGATCCCGCACCCAAGGCTCTCACCGGCCGTCCGGAACTGGTCAAGCAGATCCGCGACGTCATGGAGCCCATTGCCCGTATGGACGGCGACAGCCTGCCTGTTTCCTCCTTCACGGCAAATGCAAACGGCGAGTGGGAGCAGGGCGCTTCTGCATACGAGAAGCGCGGCACCGCTGTCAACGTCCCCGAGTGGGATGCTGCAAAGTGCGTTGGCTGCAACCAGTGCGCATTCGTGTGCTCTCATGCTACCATCCGTCCCTTCCAGCTGACCGCTGACGAGCTGGCAGCTGCTCCTGCTCAGACCAAGAGCCGCGACAACAAGCCCGCAAACGAGTACAAGTTTGTGATGGCTGTGTCTCCTCTGGACTGCATGGGCTGCGGCGAGTGCGTCACCGTCTGCCCCACCAAGGCTATCACCATGGTGCCGCAGGACAGCCAGGCCGATCAGCAGGCAGTGTTCGACTACTGCGTGGCCAACATCTCCAAGAAGCCTTCCAAGTTTGCTGACGATACCGTCATCGGTTCTCAGTTCAACCAGCCGCTGCTGGAGTTCTCTGGCTCCTGCGCAGGCTGTGCCGAGACTTCTTACGCTCGCCTGATCACTCAGCTGTTCGGCGAGAAGATGTACATCTCCAACGCTACCGGCTGCTCCTCTATCTGGGGCGGCACCGCATCCATCTCTCCGTATACCGTCAACAAGGACAGCGGCCATGGTCCTGCATGGTGCAACTCCCTGTTCGAGGATAACGCAGAGCATGGTCTGGGCCTGTACATCGGCCAGAAGACCATCCGCGAGAACCTGATCAAGGAGATCGCAGAGGTTGCTGGTTCCGACAAGGCTTCTGCTGAGCTGAAGGCTGCTTACGAGAAGTTCATCGCAACCAAGAACAACACCAAGGCCAACGACGAGCCCGCAAAGGCCCTGATCGCTGAGCTGGAGAAGGCTGCTGCTGCTGGCTGCGAGAAGTCTGCAGAGATCCTCAAGAGCAAGCAGTACATCGCCAAGAAGTCCGTCTGGATCTTCGGCGGCGACGGCTGGGCATACGACATCGGCTTCGGCGGCCTGGATCACGTCCTGGCTTCCGGCGAGGATGTCAACGTCATGGTCTTCGATACTGAGATGTACTCCAACACCGGTGGACAGGCATCCAAGGCTTCCAACATTGGTGAAGTCTGCCAGTTCGCTGCTGCTGGTAAGGAGATCAGCAAGAAGAGCCTGTCCGAGATCGCTATGACCTATGGTTACATCTATGTTGCTCAGATCGCTCTGGGCGCTAACATGAACCAGGCTGTCAAGGCAATCGCTGAGGCTGAGGCTTACCCCGGCCCGTCTCTGATCATCGGCTACGCTCCCTGCGAGCTGCACGGTGTCAAGGGCGGCATGACCAACTGCCAGAACGAGATGAAGAAGGCAGTTGAGGCCGGTTACTGGAACCTGTTCACCTTCAATCCGGCAAACAAGGCTCAGGGCAAGAATCCGTTCACCCTGACCTCCAAGGCTGTGGATAACGAGAAGTATCAGGCACTGCTGGCTAACGAGACCCGTTACAGCCGCCTGACTCGTGCATTCCCCGACCGTGCGAAGGAGCTGTTCGCACGCAACCAGGAAGTTGCAAACGACCGCTACGAGCACCTGACCCGTCTGGTCGAGCTGTACAAGTAAGTTATCTTCTGCATATAACGGGAACTCTTAACAGCGGCCCCTGCCTTTTCCGGAGTGAAAGGCGGCAGCCCCGCGCCGGCGGTTACTGCGCAATGCAGCGGCGCGAACCTGTGAATGATGTCCTGTCCGGCAGAAAAAAGCTGAACGTCCGGCCCAAGACCCGGCAAAACGGTCAACCCTGATTTCACTTCCCGGTGCCGTGTGCTGTTCCGTGCAGCGCACGGCTATGGGATATGAGATACCAAAGCGCCCGCGAGGGTCCTTGAAAGCACACCCCGCGTGTGTCAGGAGCATAAGGTCTGCGTGCAGATACCTTGCTCCGCCTGCTGCATAAGACCTGTTTCGGCAGGCATCTTGCCGCAGTGAAAAACGAATCTCGTTTTTAGCGCCCCGCTCACCGCAAGGTGACCGGGGCGCATTTTTGTGTAAATGAAACTATAAGCCCGGAGTGTCCGCAGACGCTCCGGGCTTATATATTGACGAAATAAAAGTTATTTGTTCGTCACAAATTCAATTTTGACATTCATCCCCATACCAGCGGCAAGGCGCTGCAAGGTGCGCAAAGAAGGGTTTGCATTCCCTCGTTCCAGCTTGCTGATATCGGCCTGCGCAATGCCGGTGCGCTCCGAAAGCTGTTTCTGGGTCAGACCGCTTTCCTTCCGGGCATCGAGCATGGCCTGCGCAATGGTAAGCTCCGGCTGAAGAGCATCCCATTCTGCCTTAAAGGAAGGCCGCTGTAACTGTTCATTCAAATAATTCCGAAAATCACTCATGAGGAGCTCTCCTTTCGATAAAAATAGTCCGCACGATATTTTTGCGCCAGCGTATCCAGAAAATCACGAACCGGGCAACTGCCGTCTGCCTTATAATAAAAATTCACTTCAAAAGCGGACATTTTCAGCATCCTTTTCGGTCGATGACATCCTATTATTATAATATAGGATAAAACAAATATTGTCAAGAAAATTTTTTATCACAAAATCTTCCAGAATTTTCCGCTTCCTTTTTACAGTTTCTTCATAGCTTCTTAACGAAATGAATTGTGAAAGCTGTTATACTTTTGCCATGGGAAGTGGGGCCGCAACCGCTTCCCAGAGTAACATGATTCCTCCTCACACCAAGGCAATATCCAAACAAAGCGCCCCTTCCGGTATGCCGCAATGCCGGAAGGGGTGTTTTGTTTTATAAAATTCCTGTAAATCCATGGTTTAGGGTTGACCGTGTTTTTTTGCGGCGCTATAATAAAAAAGAAGATGGAGCAGAACGCCCTGCAGGGGCGCTTCGTGCCCCGAAAACGTGAAATTCTGGAGGTGAACGCAGGACAATGGACCCGGATCATAGTCGAAGTAGACCCACGGATGCGGTGGATCGGACAACAAAAAAGCCTGCGCTCGCCTTCTTTGCTTGTTGAAAGCGGCCTGCACCCCCAGGGTGCTGGTGCCATTTTTCAATAAATAGAGTAAGGCGCAGCTTTGCGTGCGCGGAAATGCGGTTTTTGCGGCATTCCGGCGGCGAAGCGGCGCTGTTTTTGTTTCCCGATCTGCTGCGTCCTCATCAAACCCTGAGGAGGTACGCCCAATGGAAATGAACGATAAGATGCAGAACATGCAGGCTGCGGAAACCGCTGCGGAGCAGACCCTGCCGGTGCAGGAGCTGCCCGCCGATATCCCCGACGAGGTGCGCCAGAAGCTGGCCCAGGACCTGAACGAAGAAGCCACCGAGGACCTCAAGCAGGACATGCGCGAGGCCGAGCGGGAAGAAGCCAACGATGAAGAAGTCAAGGCCAACCCCGAAATGCTCACCAAGAGCCGTCTGCTGAAGCTGCTGATCAAAAAGCAGTACGTCAAGCTGCGCGAAGTGACCGAGGAAGAACAGCCCGCCGACCTGGCCGAACTGCTGGAAGAACTGGATGAGAACAACCGCCTGGTGGTGTTCCGCCTGCTGAAAAAGGAAGTGGCCACCGAGGCCTTTGCCTACATGTCCGACGAAGCCCGCGATGATCTGGTCAACGCCTTCTCGGATGTGGAGCTGGTGGGTGCCATCGAGGAGATGAGCCTGGACGACGCGGCGGACCTGCTGGAAGATATGCCCGCAGGCGTGGTCAAGCGCGTGCTGGAGAAATCCTCCAAGCAGACCCGCGAGAGCCTGAACAAGCTGCTGAACTACCCCGAGAGCTCCGCCGGCAGCCTGATGACCCCCGAATACGTCCGCCTGCGCAAGGAGATGACCGTATCCCAAGCGTTTGAAGCCATCCGCAAGCAGGGTGAGAACGCCGAGACGGTCTACACCTGCTATGTCGTGGAGCGCAACCGCCTGATGGGCGTTGTGTCCGCCCGCAGCCTGCTGCTGGCCGAGCCCCACACCCCCATCGCCGAGATCATGGATGACAACGTGGTCACCGTGAAGGTCACCGACGACCAGGAGTATGTGGCCCGTGAGATGCAGCGCTACGACTTCACCGCCATGCCCGTTCTGGACAACGAGGGCATGTTCGTGGGTATCATCACCATCGACGATGCAATCGACGTCCTGACCGACGAGAGCACCGAGGATATGCAGAAGATGGCCGCCATTCTGCCGGATG
>ENA-UOIZ01000982-UOIZ01000982.1-human-gut-metagenome-genome-assembly--contig:-P88-NODE-982-length-26187-cov-12.938390_pt1 | contig 26187 bp, 20 predicted proteins | sample MGYA00242336_ERZ723883 | MGnify/ENA metagenome assembly ERZ723883 | reverse complement strand
GGCCGTCGTGCAGGATGAACTGCGGTTTGCCCTCGTTGTGCTTCATGAGCTGGTTGTACAGGTCGTTGTCGTCCCAGTCCTTGAGCATGACCGGTTCCTTTTTGGGCAGACCGGCGCGCATCTCAAACAGGGTCTTGGGCAGATTCAACGTGCTGTCGTACTGCGATTTGTTCTTAGCCAATGGTTTACACTCTCCTCTATTTTTGCGTTGGGTGCCTTACTCGCTGAACTTTACGCCCTGAAAAGCGTCGTAGTCCGGCTCGTCCGGCTTCATATCAGCAGGAGGCGGGTCCAGCTTGAGCTGGCTTTCGTCCTTTGCCCAGAAATCCTCGCTGCTGTCAGCCGCCTTGTCGTCATCGGCAGGGGCGGCAGGTTCGGTGGTTTCGGTCGGCTCGGCAGGCTGCTGTGCCGGGGCTGCTGCGGCATCGGCTGCGGGGGCAGTCTCGGGCTGTGCGGCGGGCTGCTCTTCGGCAGCTTCCTGCGCAGGCTCTGCGTCCTGTGCAGGGGCGTCCTTTTCAGCGTCCTTGGTTTCCTTCTGGAACTCCGGCAGACGGCTCAAAGACTCCACATGGCTGCGGTACAAATTGAGCACATCCGCCTTGAAGCGGGTGACCTCCAGACGGACGCGATCGTACTCCCGCTCCTCAGCCAGACGCTTCTCGTTGGCCTCGTTCTCGATCTCGTCTGCGCGGTCGCTTGCCTTTTGCAGCAGCTCGTTGGCGTCGCGGATGATATCATCGCCCCGCAGGTTTGCGCGGTGGATGATCTCCTCGGCCTTCTGGTTTGCTTCACGGATCACGTTTTCGCCCATGCGCTGGGCGTTGATCAGTGCGCTCTTGAGCATATCGCCGTCTGCCTCAAAGCTTTGCAGCTCGCCCTTGAGCTTCTGATTCTCTGCGGTCAGATCAGCGATCTGCTTGCGCAGCTGCTCTGCCTGCGCATCGTTCTGCTGCAGCTGCTCCTCGACCTTGTCCAGAAAACGATCCACGTCCTCTGTACGGTAGCCGCGGAGGTTTTTTTCAAATTGTACAGAGCGGACATCCTGCGGAGTCAGCATAGTCATTTCCTCCCATAGCTTTTAATATTGAAAGAACTCAATGATCGAACGATCTTTTTTACTTTTCCCGGGCAATGCAGTCAGCCGGAAGCGACCCTTGCCGCGCACGGTGAACACATCCTGCTCGTATACGGGGGCGTGGGGCTTTTCTACCGGCAGATGGTTGATCTCTACCCTGCCCGCCTCGATCAGCTCCGCAGCGGTGCCGCGGCTGACGTGCAGCATGGCAGAAAGCACCGCGTCCAGCCGCAGGGAGGACACAGTAGCGGTGAGCAGCTGCCGCTCCGGTGCCGGGAAAGCCGGGATCTCTTCCGGCTCCAGCAGATGGGTGGACACCTCGGTGCGTCCCGCCTGACACAGCTCCCGGCAGATAAGCTTTGCTGCCGGCTCCAGCGCGAACACATAGGCCGTGCCCGGCGCATCGGCAGGCAGCAGGATATCCCCCAGTGCCTCGCGCTTGAGGGCAAGCCCCATCAGGCTGCCCAGATAGTCCTTGTGCGCCGGAAGCACCGCACCGGGCAGTGCCCGGCATTGCAGCTGTATGCAGCGCACCGGACACTCGCCGTAGCTGTACTCCGGCTCCAGACAGAGCACCCGGCGCTCAGCCTCGGGCCAGCCGCCGTCAAAACGCCAGCCGTCCCGCACACCGGCACGTCCCAGTGCCGCCCGGACAAGATCCTGTTCCCGGTCACTGAGAAATGCAGAGTACCGGGCTATGCCGCGGGAAAAAGCCGCGTCGGCAAGATCCTCGATATGCCGCATGAGATAGCGTTCCTCATCGTTGCGGGCGGGCACAAAGCCGCGCACCGCACCGGCTGCCGGATCAATAGAATGCGCCATTGTTCTCCAGCTCGTCCAGCAGATCGCCCATGATATCCACGTTGTACGGGGTAATAATAAAGGTGCTGTTGGCTACGCGCTTGATCTGGCCGTTGTTGGCATAGGCCACGCCGGACAAAAAGTCTACCAGACGGCGGGAGACCTCCTTGTTGGTGGACTCCAGATTCAGCACCACGGTACGCTTGTTGTTCAGATGGTCGGCAATGGTACTGGCATCCTCGAACCGCTCGGGCTTGACCAGAACCACCTTGAGCTGGGTGGTAGCATGGATGTTGACCACCTTGTTCTTTTTGCTGGTGCCCTCGGCCGGCTCTTCGGTCTCTTCATCCATCCCGATGCCAACGCCGCTGTTGTTGTTCACCATCTGGGGGCCATCATCGATGTACTGATCCTCGTACTCGTCCCCTTCGCCCATCAGGCCCTTTTTAATGCTATCCAGCAAAGACATAATTATCTGCTCCTTTCATTCGGGCAGCGCCCGGCTGCCTGGCGTTCTTTGCAAAAAGAATGCAAATAGCTTTTACTATTATCTGATTTTTTTCAGCAGATGTCAATAACTACAAAAGTTTTCCGTCATATAAATTTTGTCCCGAGACGATTATTTCGTCATAAAGCCTTACCTGACTGACGGAACCGTCCGTTCCCTTGGGCAAAACAAGGATGTAATCCCCTTCCGTGACCAGCGGATGGTCGGCATCCACGGGGTCGATCTTGCAGAAGCGGGCGATGTTGCCGTATTTGACATACACGCCGGGGATATAGTTTTCGCCCTGCGTTTCGGCCTCGGTGCCGTCCTCTTTCAGGTAGTGCACTGCTGCGGCAGGCACCCGCAGACCGGTGCTCTCGCTGGTGCTGATACGGGCGCGAGCGTGGTTGAGGCACAGCACATCGCCGTTGATGGAGTTGCAGCGCAGCACAAAGCGGGCAATATCCTTTTCTGCATCAATGGTCACCTCGGTGACGGTGGCGCGCAGAGCGGCATCGCTCTGGCCGGGAAAGCTGATCTCCACCGCCGTGCGCAGGGGTTTGCCGTCCGAGCCCAGCAGCTTTTCGGCCTGCTTTGCGGAGCACACCCCGGCGTACTGCCAGCTAAAGCCTGCCACCAGCTTGCCCACGCAGCCGTCCAGCGGCATCTCGGGGTCGGAGTCCAGATAAGCCTTGAGCTGCTCCGGGCTCTGTGCCAGAATGTCCGCAGCACCGGCATTCAGCCGTCCGCTGCTGGCAGCCCGGACAAAGTAGCCGGTGGTGGGGGCGGTGATCTGAGTGGGGTTGCCCAGCTGGGCCTGCACGGTCTGTGCCTGCTGGGCAAGCAGCGCGATCTGATCCGCAAAGCCGGCGGTATCGCCGGTGGTGATCCACAGCTTGTTCTGTGCCAGCAGGTAAGCATCGGCGCTGCTGTCCACATCGCTGTAACGGTCGGTGTCCAGCGCATCCAGGAGATCGTACAGTGCGCCGGAGCGCTCCTTGAGCAAGCCGTCCAGCTGGGTGGCTGCGGTGTTCTGGGAGCGCTGCAACAGGTCGATCTGGCTGGTGAGCTGGGTCAGCTGCTGGCGCAGCACTGCCTGATTGGCATCGGTGTACAGCTCTGCAACGGCAGTGCCTGCCGACACCCGCTCGCCGTCCGAGACAAGGTAGCCCAGATTGCCGCTGCCGGAAATGCAGGTTTCGTCAAACAGCAGCACGCCGTCCGCTTCAATGGTATCAGAGATGGTGATAGGCAGCGCCGTTTCGTAGACATTCTGGGGGAAAAGGATGTGCGCCGCCTGCCAGCAGACATACGCTGCCGCCGCCAGCAAAAAGGTGGCCAGCACGACCGCCAGCGTGGTAAGCGCAGAGAGCTTGTGGCGCGGTTCCTGAGGGGTTTCCGGCATAAGGATCATCCTTTCGATAAAAAGTCTTGGGTCAGACGCAGGGCAGTCTGCCGCACGTCTGCCGCTCCGGCGTCCAGCCATGTGACCCCGTCCATGTGGCGGAACCATGTCAGCTGGCGCTTGGCGTAGTTGCGGGATGCCTGTTTGAGTTTTTCAGTACAGGCATCCAGCGCGGCGGTCTGTTCGAAATACGGAAAAAATTCTTTATAGCCGATGGCCTGTGCGGCGGTGCGGAAGGTTTCGCGGTTGCGCCAGACGTATTCCGCTTCGGCTAAAAGCCCGGCCTCCAGCATTTTATCCACTCGCAGGTCGATGCGGCGGTACAGCGCTGCACGCTCCGGGAAATCCAGCCCCAGCACAAGGCTGCGGTAGGGGCGCTCCGGCGGCAGCGAATCGGCCTTTTGTTCGCTGAGACGCTTGCCGGTGGCGCGGTAGTGCTCCAGCGCCCGCAGCACACGCACCTTATTATTGGGGTGGATGGCAGCGGCGGCTTCCGGGTCCACGGCTTGCAGCCTTGCGTACATGGCTTCCGGGCCGATGGCTTCCAACTCTGCGGTCAGCTGCTCGCGCAGGCCGTCCGGGGCTTTTTCGGCGGTAAAGCGCACGCCGTACAAAAGGCTCTGCACATATAGGCCGGTGCCGCCTACCAGCAGCGGCAGATGCCCCCGGGCAGTGATATCCTGAATATACTCCCCTGCCAGCGCGGTAAAATCTGCCACGCTGAAGGTCTTTTCCGGGGTGAGGATGTCCACGCCGTGGTGCGGAATGCCGCAGGTCTCCTGCGGGGTGACCTTGGCAGTGCCCACATCCAGACCTTTGTAGATCTGCATAGAGTCGGCGCTGATGACCTCGCCGGAAAACTGTTGCGCCAGCGCAACGCCCAGCGCGGTCTTGCCGGTGGCGGTGGGGCCTACCACAGCCACCACGGCAGCTTTTGCATTACACGATGCGTCCAAACTGCTTTTCCAACTCCTTTCGGGTAAGCTTGAGCACGCAGGGACGGCCATGGGGGCAGAAGGGCGGCACCTCGCCGGAGAGGATCTTCTCGGCCAGCGCCATAAGCTCCTGCGGGGAGGACTTGTCCCCTGCCTTGATGGCGGCGCGGCAGGAGATGGAGTGCAGTACCCATTCGGTGTGCTCGTTCAACGCGTCCCGGCTGCCCTTGAGCAAGCGGTCGGCGATCTCTACCAATAGGTCCTCGGCGTTTTGCGGTTCTACGTCCGCAGGCACGGCGCGCAGCAGCACGGTGCTGCCGCCAAAGTCGGCCACGTCCAGCCCGGCGTTTTCCAGCAGGGGCTGGTTTTCCAGCAGCGCCTGCTTTTCCTCTGCGGAAAGGTCGATGGCGGCGGGCTGCAGCAGCAGCTGGCTGGGCACATTGCCGTAGTTGGCGGCAAGCTTTTCGTACAGCTGACGCTCGTGGGCAGCGTGCTTATCGATCAGACACAGCTCGTCTCCCCGCTCTGCCAGAATATAGGTGCGGAACACCTCGCCCACATACCGCAGCGGTTCTTCCCCCTGCGGCACATCAAAGCCCAGCTGTTCCGGCTGCGCGGGCTCCTCCGGCTGGTAGGGCACCGTTGCAGCTTCGATCTCCGGGGCGGCGGGCATGGTGTTCCATGCCGCCATGTGATCCAGCGGCGGGTCGGCTGCGTCGTCCGTCTCCGGGTGCACATCCAGCTGTGCCTCAGCAGCGGCTGCCCGGAAGGGCTGCGGTGCGCTCTGGACTTCAGTTGCATCCGGCTTCTCCGGGCTGTGGAGGGTGACCACCGGGTCCAGAATGTCCTCAGCGGGGGCAGACTGCCGCCACGAGGGCACGGCAGGCTCAGGTGTAGAGGAAGTCTCCTTTGATCGTATCCTGTGTAATATAGCTAAAGGCGAAAAAAAAGGATCTGTTGTCGCCGATTCGCTATTGCTAACGCAGGAAGACGTTTGAGCCGGGGCTGTTGCGTTACGCTGCGGCGCGGATGCCTGCCAATGCTGCGCGGGCAGTGTGCCGGGGGCTGCCTGACCCGGAATGACGGCGGAAAGTCCTGTAAAGTGATTATTCTTTACAGTATTTTCATTCTGAGTATCGTTTTCTTTTTCAATTTTTTCTTTTTCGTCTGCTTCAAAGGTGAAGCGGCGTTCCCCGGTGCCGGGCTGTGCCAGCGCCAGCTTGACCGCATGATAGATGACATCGAACACGTCATTTTCCCGGGCAAAGCGAGCTTCGATCTTTGCAGGGTGGACATTGACGTCCACAAGGTCGGTGGGCATTTCCAGCAGCAGGATGCCGCCCGGGAACTTGCCCTGCATGGTAGTGCCCTTAAAGGCCATTTCCATGCCCGCCATGATGGTGCGGTTGCGCACATAGCGGCCATTGATGTAGAAATGCTGCATACTGCGGCTGGCGCGGCAGCTCTTGGGCGGGGTGATCAGACCGGTGACCCGGTACAGCCCTTCCTCCAAGTGCACCTCGATGAGGTCGCGGCTGAACTCTCGCCCCAGCACCGCGTAGGCGGCGCTGCGCAGCTGACCATCGCCGGGGGTAACGTACTGCAGCTTGCCCTCCCGGATGAACTTGACACTGACCTCCGGGTGGCTGAGCGCCACATGACCCACGTTATCTGCCACAAAGGTGCCCTCGCTGGAGTCCTTTTTGAGGAACTTCATGCGGGCGGGGGTATTGTAGAACAGGTCCTGCACCCGGATGGTGGTGCCCACAGCACGGGCGGCAGGCTCCCTGCCCTGCTCCTCGCCGCCGGCGATGCGGTAGCAGGTGGCAAACTCGTCCACCTCGGTGCGGGTGAGCAGCTCTACCCGCGCTACGCTGGCAATAGAGGCCAGTGCCTCACCGCGGAAGCCCAGTGTATGGATGCTGTTCAGGTCATCCGGCTTTTCAATTTTGCTGGTGGCGTGGCGGATGAAGGCTGTCGGGATATACTCGGCATCAATGCCGGTGCCGTTATCGCTGATCTCGATCAGCTTTACGCCGCCGGACTCGATGCTTACGGTGACCTGCGTTGCACCGGCGTCGATGGAGTTTTCCAGCAGCTCCTTGACTACCGATGCAGGGCGCTCCACCACCTCACCGGCGGCGATCAGCTCAGCGGTATGTTTATCCAGAACATGGATGACTGCCATGATCTTTTCCCTCCCCTGTGGTTGATTTTTACGGTCAGCCGTTCAGGCTGCCCTTGAGGGTCTTTTTCAGCTCGTACAAAAAGTTCAGTGCTTCAATGGGAGTAAGCGTTTCCACATCCACGGCTTCCAGCTTTTCCATCATTTCGCTGGGCACTGCCGGGGAATTATACTCCTGCAAGGCGTCAAAATCCATCTGCTCCACCTTGTTTTTGGGCGCAGAGGCTTCCAGCGTGCGCAGTACCTCGTGGGCACGGCGGGTCACGCTGCCGGGCAGACCGGCCAACTTTGCCACCTCGATGCCGTAGCTGTCATCGGCGGGGCCGCGCACGATGCGCCGCAGGAAGGTGATGTCCTCGCCGCGCTTTTTGACCGCGATGTTGTAATTTTTTACGCCCTCCACGGTGCCTTCCAGCTCGGTCAGCTCGTGGTAATGGGTGGCGAACAAGGTCTTGCAGCCCAGCCCCTTGGCGGGGTCTGCGATATGCTCCACCACGGCGCGGGCGATGCTCATGCCGTCAAAAGTGGAGGTACCACGACCGATCTCGTCCAGCACCACAAGGCTTTTGGCGGTGGCGTTTTTCAGAATTTCGGCTACCTCGGTCATCTCCACCATAAAGGTGGACTGACCTGCGGCAAGGTCGTCCGAGGCGCCGATGCGGGTGAAGATGGCGTCCACCACGCCCACATGGCAGCTGGCAGCCGGCACAAAGGAGCCGATCTGTGCCATCAGGGCAATCAGAGCATTCTGACGCATATAGGTGGATTTACCCGCCATGTTGGGGCCGGTGATGATCAGGCAGCGGTCGGTGGTGCAGTTGAGGGTGGTATCGTTGGGCACGAACATACTGCCCTTGAGCACCTGCTCCACAACGGGGTGACGTCCCTCGGTGATGGTCAGCACATCGCTGTCGTCCACCACGGGGCGGCAGTAGTTGTTTTCCGCAGCGACCTGCGCCAGCGCAGCCAGCACATCCAGCTGAGCAATGGCGTTAGCGGTGCGCTGGATGCGGTCCAGCTGGGCACCGATGCTTTCCAGCAGTTCGTCAAACAGGCGGCGCTCCAGCGAGATGAGCCGCTCGTGTGCGCCAAGGATCTTGCTTTCCAGCTCCTTCAGCTCCTGTGTGATGTAACGCTCGCCGGAGGTGAGGGTCTGCTTGCGGATGTAGGTCTCCGGCACAAAGTTTTTGTAGGAGTTGCTCACCTCAATGAAGTAGCCAAACACATGGTTATAGCCGATTTTCAGCTTTGGAATGCCGGTCTCCTGCCGCAGACGGGCTTCCAGCTGTGCCAGAACGCCCTTGGTGTTATCGCGGATGGAGCGCAGCTCGTCCACCTCGGCGTGGTAGCCCTTGGCAATAACGCCGCCATCCTTGAGGGTGGAGGGGGCATCCGGGTCTATTGCGGCGTAAATGCGCGCCTTGATATCCTCCAGCGGATCGATGCCGGCGGCAAGCTCGGAGAGTTCCGGGCAGCTGCAGCCCTCAGCCTGCTTGCGCAGGCAGGGCAGACGGTCACAGGTCTGGGCAAGGGTGTAGATCTCCTTGGGGGTTGCAGAGCCGTACACCGTGCGGGTCATCAGGCGCTCCATATCCGCGATGTAGTGCAGTTCTTCGGTCAGGTCGCCGCGCACCATGGTCTGGCGCACCAGCGCCTCCACAGCGTTCAGGCGGTGGTTGATGAGCGGGCTGGAAATAAGCGGCTGCTCGATCCAGCTGCGCAGCATCCGCTTGCCCATGGCAGTGCTGGTCTTATCCAGCACCCACAGCAGGGTGCCGCGCTTTTCGCGGCCGCGCAGGGTCTCGGTCAGTTCAAGGTTTGCGCGGGTGACCGGTGAAAGCCGCATGAACTGGGCTTCGTTATAAGTAATGACCGTCTTTAACCGCTCCACGCCCTTGATCTGGGTATCGTGCAGATATTCCAGCAGCGCAGCCATGGCAAAGCGCACAAGGCCCTCGGCAGCTATGCCGGTGGTCTGCGGCCAGTCCCGGCCAAACTGTTCTTCCAGCGCAGAGGCCACCAGCCCCGGCGCATAGCGCTCGTCCTCAACCAATTCCACCGAGCAGCTCATGTTCTTTTTGATGTAGGCGGTCACCTCGCGGCAGTCCAGCAGACCGGGGTTCAGCAGCACCTCACTGGGGTGGTAGCGGCACAGCTCGGTAATGACCGCCGGGGCGATCTTATCCGCTGTCAGTTCAGTGATATGCGCTGTACCGGTGGAAACATCCGCAAAGCACAGGCCCGCCTTTTTGCCCTTGAGGTACAGGCTGGCAATGTAGTTGTTGCGGTCGTCCTGCAGCATGCTGCTCTCGATGACCGTACCGGGGGTAACCACACGGATGATGTCCCGCTTGACAAGGCCTTTTGCCTTGGCGGGGTCCTCCACCTGCTCGCAGATGGCCACCTTATAGCCCTTAGCGATCAGGCGCGCCACATAGCCCTCGTAGCTGTGGAAGGGCACGCCGCACATGGGGGCACGCTCGGCAAGGCCGCACTGCTTGCCGGTAAGGGTAAGATCCAGCTCCCGGGACGCCGTGACGGCATCGTCGAAGAACATCTCGTAAAAATCGCCGATGCGGTAAAAAAGAATTTCGTCCTTGTGTTGGTTTTTGATCTCAAGATACTGCTGCATCATGGGCGAAAGCTCTGCCATGGTTTTTCCTCTTTCCCTTGTATGGTTCCGTCAGCCGGTTTGCGGGCTGTAACCGCCGGTGCAAACAAAACGCGGTCTGTGTTGCACAGCCGCGTTCCGATGAAAACTCTGCTTAGTGGCAGCCGCCGCAGGTGGAGCAGCTGCCGGTGCAGGAGGCAGAAGGCTCCTGCACGGTCATGGGGTCGCCGCCGTTCATGGCGGTGTTGATGATGGCGTCGATATAGTTGACCAGATTCTCGCACTCGCGCTTGGCCTCGTTGTATGCCACCATGCCCTCGTTGCCCATGATCTGGCCGTAGAGGCTGTTCACCTTCTCGTTCAGCTCAGCAATGCGGGCATCGTCGCGCTCGTTCTTGCCGATCTCGTTGTTCAGGTCCATGCGAGCCAGGTTGAACTCGCCGATCAGGTTCTGCAGTTCCTCATCCTTGTCGTTTGCCTTGCGGGCCTGATCCAGAATGACGTAGCGGGGGTCGGTCTGCAGTGCCATAGCGGCACGCTTGAAAAGATCAATGCAATCCATGATAGGGTTCTCCTTGTTGTTTTTTATTCTTTCTGGGGCAGTTTGCCCCGGAATCACGTTTTTATGCTTCCACTTCACCCAGCAGCACGGTGGCGCGGGCGCCGGTAAGATGTACAGTCGCGTAGCTGCCCAGCAGTGCCGGGTCGGCGGCAAACTCCACGGTCAGGTTATTGTCCAGCCGGCCGGAAAGGGTGCCTTCATTGCGTCCAAAGCCCTCCACCAGCACCCGGACGGTCTGCCCTACCTGCGCCTTGACCAGCGCCATGGCGATCTCGTCCTGCGTTGCCAGCAGGCGGGTCATGCGGTCAGTCTTTTCCTTGCGGGGGGTGGGGTCCGGCATTTCGGCAGCCTTGGTGCCGGTACGCTTGGAGTAGATAAAGGTGAACAGCTGCATATAACCCACTTTGCGCACCAGTTCCAGCGTTTTTACAAAGTCCTCCTCGGTCTCGCCAGGGAAGCCCACGATGATATCGCTGGAGAAGGTGATGCCGGGCACGGTCTTGCGGGCGTAGTCAATAAGCTCCAGATACTGTTCCACCGTGTAATGGCGGTTCATCTGCTGCAAAAGCCGGTCGGAACCACACTGCACCGGCAGATGCAGGTGCTTGCACAGCTTCGGCTGGGCGGCGATGGTATCAATGAGCTTATGGCTGGCGTCCTTGGGGTGGCTGGTCATAAAGCGGATGTGGTAATCGCCGGGCACGGTGCACAGCAGGTTGAGCAGGTCGGAGAAATCGATCTGCTCTTCCAGACCCTTGCCGTAGCTGTTCACGTTCTGACCCAGCAGGGTGATCTCCTTATAGCCCGCTTCCACAAGGCCGCGGAACTCGGCAAGGATATCGCCGGGCTTGCGGCTCTTCTCGCGGCCACGGACGTAGGGCACGATGCAGTAGGTGCAGAAGTTATCGCAGCCGTACATGATGGGCAGCCATGCGCGGAACTCGCTCTCGCGCCGGATGGGGATGTTCTCCACGATGACCGGACGCTGGGCGGGGTCCAGCAGCACCCGCTTATGCTTTTGCAGCTTTTGGGCAACCAACTGCGGCAGGGTGTCGATGCCGTCCACGCCGAACACCAGATCCACATAGGGGTAGCTCTTGCGCAGCTTTTCCACAACATGCTTCTGGTTGGCCATGCAGCCGCACAGGCCGATGATGAGGCCGGGCTTTTTTTCCTTGAGCCCTTTCAGCGCGCCCACGTTGCCGAACACCCGCTGCTCAGCGTGCTCACGCACAGCGCAAGTGTTGAACAAAATCAGGTCAGCATCCTCGGGCTTATCGCACAGGCCATAGCCGATATCTACCAGCACGCCCTTGATGCGCTCGCCGTCGTTAACGTTCTGCTGACAGCCGTAGCTGTGCACAAAGGCCAGCGGCGGGGTGTCGTAGGTCTGCCGCACCAGCTCGGCGGCAACGGTATTATGTTCAAAGTTAATGTATTCCAAAAAAACCATCCTTCTCCGCCGGGCAGGGTAGCCCCGTGCGGCGAAACTCTATTTTCTGCCATTCTATAAAAGACACTCTTTAGTATACCCTGTTTGGCCGCTGCGGGCAAGAGGAAACTCGCAAATTTTATGCCTGTTTAGCCGCTGCGGCCTCTGCATCCTGCCTGCGGCAGCACTCTTCGCACACGCCCAGCAGCACCACGGCACAATCCTGCACCCTGCCCCTCTGGTTTTTGACCAGCTCCATCACCTGTTTTCCGTCCACCTCTGCATCGGTGACGCCGCCGCAGACGGTGCAGTACAGGTGGCTGTGCCACGGCAGGGTGTGGTCAAAGCGGTCTGCCTTGCCGGGAATGGACACCCGGCGCACCCGCCCGGCTTCCACCAGACTGTTCAGGTTGCGGTATACGGTGCCAAGGCTCAGATTCGGGCACTCCTGCGCGGCTTTATCGTAGATTTCTTCCGCAGTCGGGTGGTCGCACAGCTGCTGCACCGTCTGCATGACAAGCTCCCGCTGTTTTGAATAACGCATATCCATCCTCCTTTTTCACACGGTTTAGACGTTTTCTTCCCCTTTGATCTTTGCCCAGTACGCCCGGGCGGCCTGTTCGGTCTTGTTGTCGCCAAAGGTGTAGTACTTGGTATCCTTCAGCACATCCGGCAGATACTGCTGCTGTACCCAGTGGTTGGCGTAGCTGTGGGCGTATTTGTAGTTCTGCCCCTTTACCAGTGCATCCTCGCCGTCAAAGTGTTTGTTTTGCAGCTGACGCGGGATGGGGCCGGTGCGCCCGGCCTGCACATCCGCAATGGCTGCGTTGATGGCATCGTAGGCGCTGTTGGATTTGGGGCTGGTGGCTACCAGAATGACTGCATCCGCAAGCGGCAGACGCGCCTCCGGCAGACCCACCATGTTGGCGGCATCCACCGCCGCCTTGACGATGGGGATGATCTGCGGATAGGCAAGCCCCACATCCTCGCAGGCGCACACCATCAGGCGGCGGCAGGCAGAGGGTAGGTCTCCCGCTTCCAGCAGACGTGCCAGATAGTGCAGCGCTGCGTCCGGGTCTGACCCGCGCATGGACTTCTGATAGGCGGAAACGATATCATAGTGGTCGTCGCCCTCCCGGTCGTAGCGCATAGCGGTACGGCGGGTGACCTGCCGGATCATATCCAGAGTAATGCGCTTTTCTCCGTTTTCCACCGGTGCCGCCGTGACTGCAAAGTCCAGACAGCCCAGCGCCTTGCGCAGATCGCCCCCGGCGCTTTCGGCCAGATAGGCACAGGCGTCCTCGTCCATGCATACCGGCACCTGTTCCCCTTCGGAAAGGCGCTGCACGGCGTTGCGCACCCCGCGCTCCACGTCCGCTGCGGCAAGGGGCTTGAACTCAAACACCGTGCAGCGGGAAAGCAGCGCGTTATAGATGTAGAAATAGGGGTTCTCGGTGGTGGAGGCGATCAGGGTGACGCTGCCGTCCTCGATACATTCCAAAAGGCTCTGCTGCTGCTTTTTGTTCAGGTACTGGATCTCGTCCAGATACAGCAGTATGCCGCCCGCCGCTGCCAGCGTGCCGATATCCTTGAGCACGGCCTTGATATCGCCGGTGCCGCAGGAGGTGCCGTTGAGCTTGTGCAGGGTCATGCCGCTGTTCTCGGCAATGATGCGGGCCACGGTGGTCTTGCCTGTGCCGGACGGGCCGTAGAAGATCATGTTGGGGATGCGGCCGCTCTCAATGGTGCGGCGGAACACCCGCCCCGGTGCCAGCAGGTGCTGCTGGCCGCACACGTCTGCCAGTGTCTTCGGGCGCAGACGCTGTGCCAGTGGTTCGTTCATCCTGTTCCCCTCCCTTCCTGCCGGGCGCAATCCCCGGTGTTTTTCTTATAGTATATCGCATTTTGGCGGCAAGGGCAAGGCTTTATCTGAAAATCATTCTCAGATAATCTTCGACGGCAGTTTACAAAAAGCGCAAAACATGGTATTATCAGGGCAGTCTTTTGCCGAAAGGAGTGGTGAGATGCCCGCAACGAAAAAAGCGCCGGAAGACCTGACCGCCAAGAAGGCGCTGGCACTGGAGGTCATCGACCGGCTGAAAAAGGAGTACCCGGACGCCGGGTGCACATTGGATTATGACCATGCCTGGCAGCTGCTGGTCGGTGTGCGGCTGGCGGCCCAGTGCACCGATGCACGAGTGAACATCGTGGTGGAAGATCTGTTTGCAAAATACCCCGGCGTGGCTGCCCTTGCCGCCGCAGAACCGGAGGACATTGAAGCCATCGTAAAGCCCTGCGGCCTGGGCCGCTCCAAGGCGCGTGACATCTCCGCCTGTATGCGGGTGCTGCGGGACAAGTACGACTGCCAGGTGCCCACCACCTTTGAAGAACTGCTGGCCCTGCCCGGCGTCGGCCGCAAGAGCGCGAACCTCATCATGGGCGACGTGTTCGGCAAGCCGGCCATCGTGACCGACACCCACTGCATCCGCCTGTGCAATAAGATCGGCCTTGTGGACGGCATCAAGGAGCCGCAGAAGGTGGAGATGGCCCTGTGGAAGATCATCCCGCCGGAGGAAGGCAGCGACCTTTGCCACCGCTTTGTGATGCACGGACGTGCGGTGTGCAATGCCCGCAAGCCGGAATGTGAAAAATGCTGTTTGAAGGACATCTGCCGCACCGCCCGCGAAGCCGCCGGGCAGCAGGCAGAGCCATAATTTTTAAGGAGGTATAAACTATGATCACTTTAACGATTTTGCTCATTGTTGCCCTGCTGTGCGTACTGGTGGGCTGCCTGACCGGCCTGCTGACGCTGGTGGGCGTGCTGGCCTCCCTTTTTGTGGGCGTGCTGGTGGGCGCATTGGCCGGATATCTGGCCGGGCGCTTTATGGGCACCGAAACTTCCCTTGGCCGCAATATCCTGATGGGTGTGCTGGGCAGCTTTGTGGGCGAGTTTTTGTTCGGCCTGCTGGGCATCCACGCTTCCGGCAGCTTTTCTTCCTTTGCCATCTCGGTGATCGGTGCCTGCATCTGCATCTGGATCGGGCAGAAGATCTCTGAGTAAGTTTTTTTATAACAGTATGCCGCCGCGTTCTGCCGCCGGAGTTTCCGGGCAGGGTGCGGCGGCTTTTTTATGGGCGTTCTGCCGGATAAAAGCCGCCCAGGCTGTGCAGGCCGCCGAACTTTCTGCCAATTCTTGACAGGCATTTCCTGCCGTTGTATCGTTGACCCAGAAACGGAGGCTTCAACATGGAAAAAGCACTTGCACATATTTCCGAGGACGGAACCCGCACCCAGACCGTCTACGAACATCTTTCCGGCACAGCGCACCTTGCCGGAGCTTTTGCCGCACCCTTTGGTGCAAAAGAGGAGGCCGAATACGCCGCGTGGCTGCATGATATCGGCAAATACAGCGCCGCCTTTCAGCAGCGGCTGGCAGGCGGTGCTGCAACCGACCACTCGACCGCCGGTGCACAGGAAGCCATGAAGGGCTGTGCGCCCCACGTTCAGGCCGCCTTTGCCGTAGCCGGGCACCACACCGGTCTGCCGGATGGCGGCAACAAAAGGACAGCCGATTCTGCCGACGGCACCCTGTTCGGGCGGCTGAAAAAACCGGTGGAGCCTTACGATGGCTGGCGCGAGGTCACCCTGCCCCAGAGCGCCCCGCCGGACTGGGCAAACCGCGACCCGCTGGATTTTGCATTCTTTACCCGGATGCTCTACTCCTGTCTTGTGGATGCGGATTTTATCGACACCGAAACTTTTATGAACGGGCAGGCCGCGCCCCGGGGCAACAGCACCGCGCTTTCTTCTCTTCTGGAAAAGGTGCGTGCCAAGGCAGCTGGCTATCTTGCGGCACAGAGCACCTTGCCGGTAAGCAGCCAACGCAATGCCGTGCTGCGGGCTTGCATGGAGAAAGGTGCCCACGGCGCACCGGGGCTGTATACCCTCACCGTGCCCACCGGCGGCGGCAAGACCTTTGCCTCCCTTGCCTTTGCGCTGGAACAGGCCGCTGCGCAGGGCATGAAGCGGGTGATTTATGTGATTCCGTATATGTCCATCATCGACCAGACTGCTGCTGTTTTTGCAGACCTTCTGGGCGCAGAAAACGTTCTGGCCGATTACTCCTGCGCAGACTACAAAAGCCTTGAGCGGGAGAACCTGACCCCGGCACAGTACCGCCAGCTGCTGGCCAGCGAAAACTGGGATGCACCTGTTGTGGTGACCACTGCGGTGCAGTTTTTTGAATCGCTGTACGCCAACCGCAGCAGCCGCTGCCGCAAGCTGCACAACATTGCGAACAGCGTAATCATCTTTGACGAAGCGCAGACCCTGCCCACCAGTTATCTGCTGCCCTGCGTCAGTGCTATTGCGCAGCTGGTGCGGCATTACCACGCCACCGCCGTGTTATGCACCGCCACCCAGCCCGCATTAGAGCCCTATTTCCGGCAGTTTGCGCCAGAGCTGCCCTTGCAGGAGATCGTGCCGGATACTGCCACCTTATACACCACCCTGCGCCGCACCACCCTTTGCGATGCCGGAGAGCTGACGCTGGAAGCGCTGACTTCGCAGCTCTGCGCACTGCCGCAGGTGCTGTGCGTAGTGAACCGGCGCAAAACGGCGCAGGAAGTGTACGCCGCCTTGCCTGCCGAGGGCAGTTACTGCCTGACCACGCTATTGTGCGCCGCAGACCGCCGCCGCCAGCTGGCAGAGATCCGGCAGCGGCTGCGGGAAAGCCTGCCCTGCCGGGTAGTGTCCACCTCGCTGATCGAAGCAGGTGTGGACGTGGATTTCCCCGCCGCATACCGGGAGCAGTGCGGGCTGGACTCCCTTTTGCAGACCGCCGGACGCTGCAACCGGGAGGGACACCGCAGCGTGGAAGAGAGCCTGGTATACCGTTTTACGCTGGAAGGCTGCGGCGTACCGCAGATGCTGCGCCAGAACGTACACGCCATGCAGTACGCAGCAGGCTGCACCGCAGCGCTGGACAGCCCGGAGGCGGTCAGAGCTTATTTTAAGGAGCTGTATTTTGCGCGGGGTGAGGCCGCACTGGACACAAGCAGCATTCTGGACGCCCTTCGCAAGGGGATCTCGGGCTGCATTTTCCCGTTTGCACAGGTGGCTGAACAGTTCCATCTGATCGAAGCCCCCACCCGCACCGTTTACCTGCCCGTTGGCGAAGGAAAAGCCCTTTGCGACCAGCTGCACAGCGGGGCTGTGAGCCGCACACTTTACCGCAAGCTGGGCGCTTACAGCGTAGCCTGTTATGCCCAGCAGTTTCAGGCACTGGAATCTGCCGGAGCGTTGGAACCACTGCCCAACGGCAGCGCCATCCTGACTGACAGCACCCTGTACGACCCTAAGACCGGGCTTTCCATGGACGTGGAGACCGGAAAGGGCCTGTTTTTCTGACAAAAAACTAAAAATAAGGCAAAGAAAAACGCAAAAGTCCTTTTTATTGTATTTTCTTTATTGTAATATAATACCAAGTAAATGAAGAAACGGCAAAGCATCTGTCGCTCTGCCGTTTCCCCGTCATACATCCATGATCTACTAATTATTTCTATCCACATCCCAGTGTGCACACCGGATGACAGCAACAAGATACAAAAAAAGCATTAAATTGTGTTATTCTAGGCTCAGAAATACTTATACATCCATTATCTAATAATTGAATTATAGAAAGAGGTGGTTTATGTGGGCAAAATTTCTCTTTGTCTGAAGATTCAAATAAACAATGAAAGGAGGTGGTGTTCATGTCCATGCTGATCGAGGTCTGGGGCGACTACGCCTGCTTTTCAAGACCCGAGATGAAAACCGAGCGTGTATCCTATGACATCATGACGCCCTCGGCGGCGCGCGGGCTGGTGGAGGCCATCTACTGGCACCCGGGCATGAAGTACCATATCGACCGCATCTATCTGCTCAAGCCGGTGCAGTTTACCAGCATCCGGCGCAATGAGGTCAAGGATACCCTGCGATCCTCGGCAGCACTCAGTGCAGCCAAGGGCGGTGAGGTGCCCATGCTGTGCACGGCAGAGCACCAGCAGCGGGCAGCGCTGGTGCTGCAAGATGTGCACTATGTGATCGAATGCCATTTTACCATGACCGAAAAAGCCGCACCCGGCGATAACCCGGGCAAATTTCAGGATATCTTGCGGCGGCGGCTTGCCAAGGGGCAGTGCTATCACCAGCCCTGCTTTGGCTGCCGGGAGTTTCCGGCAAACTTCCGGGAATGGCACGGCAAGGCTGAAGAGATCCCCGCACTGCCGCTCACGCAGGATCTGGGCTTTATGCTGTATGATCTGGACTACTCCGACCCGGAAAATATCCGCTCCCAGTTCTTCCGGGCAAAGCTGGAAAACGGCGTGCTGGACTGCCGGGATGTGGAGGTGTTTACATGATCTTACAGGCACTTACCGCCTATTACGAGCAGCTTGTCCGGCAGGGCAAGCTTTCTGCCCCCGGCTGGGACGACAGCTTTAAGGTGAGCTACGAGCTGCGGTTGAACGATGCCGGGCAGCTGCTTAGGGTCGTTCCCCTTCTCACCGAAAAGACCGTGGGCAAAAAGACCGTCCTTGCCCCGCGTGCAATGCGCGTACCGGCGCATGAAAAGCGTTCCTCCGGCTTTGCCGCCAACTTTTTGTGCGACAACTCTACCTATTTGCTGGGCGCAGACGAAAAAGGCAAGCCGGAGCGCTCTGCGGATTGCTTCAAGGCCTGTGCCAAATTGCATCACGCCATTCTGGACGGCGTAGACAGCCCCGCAGCCCGGGCGCTCCTTGCTTATTTTGACAGCTGGGATCCGGCGCAGGCTGCCACGAATCCCCTGTTGCAGAAGCAGTGGAAGGAGATCACCGGCAACGCCAACCTGATCTTCGGCTACGAAGCCGCCGACCACAGCCACAGCTTTGTCAATGACGACCCTGCCATTCAAAACGCTTGGCAGACGCACTACAACGACCGCTCTGCTGATTCGGACATGGGGCAATGCCTGATTACCGGAAAATATGCCCCTATCGAGCGCACCCATCCGAATATCAGCGGTGTACCCGGGGCGCAAAGCTCCGGCGCAGCACTGGTATCCTTCAATGCACCGGCCTTCTGCTCCTACGGCCACGAACAGGGCGATAACGCCCCTGTCAGCAAGTACGCCGCCTTTGCCTATACCACTGCACTGAACCGCCTGCTTGCTGACCGCAGCCACTGCAAACATGTTGGCGATACCGCCATTTTGTGCTGGGCAGAAAACGCAGAGCCGGTCTATCAGGATGCCATGAGTATGTTCCTGTTTGGCGCAGACGAAGCCGCAGGCATTCAGGAAAGCGATGTACAGGCTGCGCTAAAGCGGCTGTCTGCCGGGCAGACAGTGCCTTTTCTGGAAAAAGAGCTTTCGCCCGACCAGCACTTTTATCTGCTGGGTCTGGCACCCAACATCGCCCGTTTGTCCGTGCGGTTCTTCCTGCGCGACACCTTCGGCAGCTTTGCGCAAAACCTGCAAAAGCACGCCGATGAAATGGAGATCGACTGCTCGGAAAAAGAAAAGTTCCGCTCCCTGCCCATCTGGGCTGTGGTGAATGAGACCACCCGCACCGTGCCCGGGCAGCCCGCAAAGCCGTCCCCGCAGCTGGCAGGCGACCTGCTGCGCGCCGTGCTGACCGGCGGGCGTTACCCCGCAACCCTATTGAACGGTGTGACCCTGCGCATCCGTGCCGAGCAGAATGTGACCCGCGGCCGGGCTGCCGTGATCAAAGCGTATTACCTGCGTAATTACCCTACCGAGCTGAACAAGGAGGTCTATACTGTGAGCCTGAACGAAACCACCAATGTCCCCTATCTTCTGGGACGGCTGTTCTCTGTGCTGGAGGCTGTGCAAAAAGCTGCCAACCCCGGCATCAACACTACCATCAAGGACCGGTATTTCAACGCCGCCTGCGCCACGCCGGGTATGTCCTTTCCCACCCTGCTGCGGCTGAGCCAGAAGCATCTGCGCAAGCTGAATGACGGCCTTGCCACCCACTACGATAAGCAGATCACCGAACTGATGGCACAGCTGCCGGAGAGCGGTTTCCCTGCCCGGCTCAGTCTACCGGATCAGGGTAAATTCACCATCGGCTACTACCACCAGACCCAGAAACGTTACGTCAAAAAGAACGAGGAGGAATAAAAAAATGTCTGCACCTATCAAGAACCGCTACGATTTCGTCATTCTGTTCGATGTAGAGAACGGCAATCCCAACGGCGACCCCGATGCCGGTAATATGCCCCGCATCGACCCCGAGACCGGCTACGGTCTGGTGACCGATGTCTGCCTGAAGCGCAAGATCCGCAACTATGTGGAGACGCTGAAGGAGGACGCCCCCGATGCCGACAATTACCGCATCTATGTCAAGGAGGGCGTACCCCTGAACCGCAGCGATGCCGAGGCGCTGGAGCACAACGGTCTGACCCCCAAGGACGACCTGAAAAAGGCCAAGAAAAGCGACCCGGATATCGACCGCAAGCTGCGGGATTATATGTGCGAACATTTTTACGATATCCGCACCTTCGGTGCCGTGATGACCACCTTTGTCAAGGGTGCTCTGAACTGCGGTCAGGTGCGCGGGCCGGTGCAGCTGAGCTTTGCCCGCTCTGTTGACCCTATCGTGCCGCAGGAGGTGACCATTACCCGCGTAGCCATCACCACCGAGGCAGACGCTGAAAAGAAGAACAGTGAAATGGGCAACAAGCATATCGTGCCCTATGGCCTGTACCGTGCCGATGGTTACGTTTCTGCCAATCTTGCCCGCAAGACCACCGGCTTCTCGGAAGAGGACTTGCAGCTGCTGTGGCAGGCTATCCTGAATATGTTCGAGAACGACCACAGTGCTGCACGCGGCAAGATGGCCGTGCGGGAGCTGATCGTGTTCAAGCACGATTCCGAGCTGGGCAATGCGCCCGCCTATAAGCTGTTCGATGCCGTTACCGTGGAGCACAAGGCCGAGGTGGTCGCGCCCCGCAGCTATCAGGACTACACCGTTACGGTGGCCGACACCCTGCCGGAGGGTGTACACTGCGAGAGGTTCCACTGATGGACGCGCCGGATGACTACCTGCAAATGTCCGGCATCCAGCATTTTGCCTTCTGCCGCCGCCAGTGGGCACTGATCCATCTGGAGCAGCAATGGGCAGAAAATCTGCGCACCACCGAAGGACAGCTGAACCATGCCCGCTGCCACGATGACACCCGCACCGAGCGCCGGGGCGATTTGCTGATCACTCGGGGAATGCGGGTAACCAGCCACCGGCTGCGGATGTCCGGCAACTGTGACGTGGTGGAGTTCCGGGCTTGTGCGGATGGCATCCCGCTGCAAAGCACCCCCGGGCGCTGGCAGCCCTACCCGGTGGAGTACAAGCACGGCCACGCAAAGGAAACCGATGCCGACCGGCTGCAATTATGCGCACAGGCCATGGCGCTGGAGGAAATGCTGGTGTGCCATATCCCGGAAGGGGCGCTGTATTACTGCGAGACGAAGCGGCGGGAGGTCGTACCTTTTACCGACGAATTGCGCAGCACCACCCGGCAGATGGCGGACGAAATGAACCAGTATTTTGCCCGCGGCTACACCCCAAAGGTAAAGCCCGGCAAGCACTGCAACGCCTGTTCCCTGAAAGAGCTCTGTCTGCCGATGCTCTGCCAGAAGGCAGACGCCAAGGCTTATCTGCGGCGCTATCTGGACGAGACGGCCACGGAGGTGACACCATGCGGCAATTCCTGAACACCCTGTTCGTCCTCAGCGAGGACGCTTACCTCACGCTGGACGGCGAAAACGTTGTGGTCAGCCGTGGGAAAGCTGAGGTCGGGCGGGTGCCGCTGCACACGCTGGAAAGCATCCTCTGCTTCAGTTACGCCGGTGCCAGCCCTGCGCTGATGGGCAAATGCGGGCGTATGGGCATCGACCTAAGCTTTTATACCCCGCGCGGGCGCTTTTTAGCGCGCACTGTGGGCGAGGAACGCGGCAACGTATTGCTGCGGCAGACCCAGTACGCCGTTGCCGCCAGCGAGACGCTCAGTTGCAGTTATGCCCGCAGCTTTATTCTGGGCAAGGTTTACAATGCCCGCTGGGTGCTGGAACGCGCCACCCGGGACCACCCGCAGCGGGTGCCCGTGGACGAATTGAAACAGACCAGCGCACAACTGGCGGCTGCCCTACCGCTGGTGGAAGGCTGCGAGGATCTGGAGCAGCTGCGCGGGCTGGAAGGCGAAGCTGCACAGCGGTACTTCGACCGGTTCAACACGCTGATCTTACAGCAGAACGATGCCTTTGTGTTCACCTGCCGCAGCCGCAGACCGCCGCTGGATAACGTGAATGCACTGCTGTCCTTTGCCTATTCCCTGCTGGCCAGCGATTGTGCCGCTGCGCTGGAGGGTGCCGGGCTGGACCCTTATGTGGGCTTTCTGCACCGCGCCCGTCCCGGGCGGCGCAGCCTTGCATTGGATCTGATGGAAGAGCTGCGCACCGTTCTGGCTGACCGTTTCGTGTTGTCCTGTATCAACCAGAAAGTGCTGAATGCAAAGCACTTTGAAAAGCAGGAAAACGGTGCCGTTCTGCTGACCGAGGAGGGACGCCGTGCATTCCTGAACGCATGGCAGCAGAAAAAGCGCGAAGTCATCACCCACCCGTTTTTGAAGGAAAAGCTCTGCTGGGGGCTTGTGCCTTATGTGCAGGCGTTGCTGCTGGCGCGCACCCTGCGGGGCGATTTAGAGGTCTACCCTCCGTTTTTCTGGAAATGAGGTGCAATCATGCTGGTACTGATTACCTATGATGTAAACACCGAGACCTCCGCCGGACGCAAGCGGCTGCGCAAGGTTGCCAAGAAGTGCGTAGACCATGGGCAGCGGGTGCAAAATTCCGTGTTCGAATGCCTGCTGAACGCTTCGCAGTACGCAGTTCTCAAAGCAGAGCTGACCGCCCTGATCGACCCTGCCTTGGACAGTCTGCGGTTCTACCAGCTGGGCAACAACTACCAGACGAAGGTCGAGCACGTTGGACTGCACCCAGAATTTGCCCAAGACAGCGTGCTGATCTTTTGATGTCCGGCCAGTGCGAATCGGCAGCACACATGTTTTTCCGGGACACTTCGCACCGGAAAACCAGCCGTTTGCGCAAGTAACGGTGTGATTTTGCGGTTTGGTTTGCAGACATCTCTTTGCAATTTGTGCAGGGAGGTGTATAATGAGACAAAAGCAGAGGGTTTTCTCTCTGTTTTTGCTGTCGCCCTCCTCACGGAGGGCGTGGATAGAAATGGAAACGAGCAGACGGAAAGAACGATCTCTACCGGTCGCCCTCCTCACGGAGGGCGTGGATAGAAATAGGGCCAGCCCAAGACGGCAGAGCGGGTAATTTAGTCGCCCTCCTCACGGAGGGCGTGGATAGAAATATCACAGTAGATGGGCACCAAATCGCCCTCGTTGGTCGCCCTCCTCACGGAGGGCGTGGATAGAAATCGAATACATCGGCGGTCAGCGCATCGCAATCAATGGTCGCCCTCCTCACGGAGGGCGTGGATAGAAATTTACGTAACCGGAGAAATGCGATCTAACCACCAAAGTCGCCCTCCTCACGGAGGGCGTGGATAGAAATGGAAATCAAAGCAGCGTAAACACCGCAAACGCACTGGTCGCCCTCCTCACGGAGGGCGTGGATAGAAATCAAGGATGCGCATCATCAGTCCAATTGCCTCTTTGGTCGCCCTCCTCACGGAGGGCGTGGATAGAAATAATTGATATATCACTTTGGAGCTTTGCTCCCTTGGTCGCCCTCCTCACGGAGGGCGTGGATAGAAATGTGCACGCGCGCGTATAGTGATAATAGACTGTTTGTCGCCCTCCTCACGGAGGGCGTGGATAGAAATTTTCGTGCGTGTGCGCGTTTCGTGCACGCGCGCGGTCGCCCTCCTCACGGAGGGCGTGGATAGAAATTCCTTTACTCCTTGTCTTTGCTTGCATTCTTCAGCGGTCGCCCTCCTCACGGAGGGCGTGGATAGAAATTCCTTTACTCTTTGTCTTTGCTTGCATTCTTCAGCGGTCGCCCTCCTCACGGAGGGCGTGGATAGAAATACGAGCTGCCTACCGTCACCGCTGAAAGCTGACCCGGTCGCCCTCCTCACGGAGGGCGTGGATAGAAATCAGCCTCCTCGGTCGCGGACTTGACGCGATACAGTCGCCCTCCTCACGGAGGGCGTGGATAGAAATCCAACATTTGGGGAACAGCCGGAGAAAGCAGCTTGTCGCCCTCCTCACGGAGGGCGTGGATAGAAATCCTTTGGTATGCGGGGATGCGACAGAACCGGCAAGGTCGCCCTCCTCACGGAGGGCGTGGATAGAAATGGATCAAGGACGTTGATGAAAATCACCGGAGCGTGTCGCCCTCCTCACGGAGGGCGTGGATAGAAATTTGCTGTCCACGATAGTGCGGACCAGCTGGCGGCTGGTCGCCCTCCTCACGGAGGGCGTGGATAGAAATGAATCGGCGGGCGTCTGGATGGTATCGCCGGGGCGGGTCGCCCTCCTCACGGAGGGCGTGGATAGAAATGTGCCGATCTGGGCCATAGGCCAGAGAACGATGGTGTCGCCCTCCTCACGGAGGGCGTGGATAGAAATTCGGGGTCAGGTTGATAGCCTCGCCGAACTGGTCGTCGCCCTCCTCACGGAGGGCGTGGATAGAAATATATTTGAGCGGCCATTGTCTGCGGCGTCATAGGTCGCCCTCCTCACGGAGGGCGTGGATAGAAATCTGATGGGTGTCTGCCTTCAGCTCACCGTTTTCGGTCGCCCTCCTCACGGAGGGCGTGGATAGAAATGTCCTTGCCTGCGCCCAGGAACCACGGGCAGGCAGTCGCCCTCCTCACGGAGGGCGTGGATAGAAATTGTTTTGTAAGCGTATGGTTTTTGTACGCTTAAAGGTCGCCCACCCCCCGGGGGGCCAGGGTAGAAATACCCCTTTCCACACCCCGCAATCTTGACAACTTTGTCGCCCTCCTCACGGAGGGCGTGGATAGAAATCCTGCACAACCGGGTCAGCGAGCTGATCTCCTTGTGTCGCCCTCCTCACGGAGGGCGTGGATAGAAATGTAGGGAGGAGTGGATGTGCGCCCAGGCCATCATGAGTCGCCCTCCTCACGGAGGGCGTGGATAGAAATAAACCTGGATGGAAGCGGAAGAAAAAATCGCCAGGTCGCCCTCCTCACGGAGGGCGTGGATAGAAATAAAGATGGTGTACATCGCCGCACACACCACGACGACGTCGCCCTCCTCACGGAGGGCGTGGATAGAAATTTCATCCAAAACTTTGATGAACAGCAGGGTATATGTCGCCCTCCTCACGGAGGGCGTGGATAGAAATTGGAAACCGCAACGAAGGCGGCAATCGCAGGTCAGGTCGCCCTCCTCACGGAGGGCGTGGATAGAAATTCGCCGGAAGGACTGGCTGGCATCAAGGACCTTATCGTCGCCCTCCTCACGGAGGGCGTGGATAGAAATCGAAAGCAGCTGGTGGGGCGATGAAGTTACGCCGAAGCGTCGCCCTCCTCACGGAGGGCGTGGATAGAAATTATACCGCAAATACAAAGAGATTGACAGCAGCTATGTCGCCCTCCTCACGGAGGGCGTGGATAGAAATACTTTCTCGGTCGGTACGCCGTAGTATCGCACTAGGTCGCCCTCCTCGCGGAGGGCGTGGATAGAAATTTTTATTCCTTCCATGATGGTTGCAAGCTCTCCTTGTCGCCCTCCTCGCGGAGGGCGTGGATAGAAATCCGGCATCGAGAGAATTTAACAAAGGAGGAAGCCGTCGCCCTCCTCGCGGAGGGCGTGGATAGAAATCACTCGCTGGAAGAGTCTGCCTTGCCGTTGGAGTAGGTCGCCCTCCTCGCGGAGGGCGTGGATAGAAATTGGCCTATTGGTGCTCCCGTTGGTCGGCTGGCTGTGTCGCCCTCCTCGCGGAGGGCGTGGATAGAAATTCAAAGATTATGAATGTCATGACTCTGGATGAGCTGTCGCCCTCCTCGCGGAGGGCGTGGATAGAAATAATCTGTTTGTCTGCATATTTGTTTGCTGCTTTGTCGTCGCCCTCCTCGCGGAGGGCGTGGATAGAAATCATGTCGGTGCAGTTTTTTTACCTGGCTCGTTTGGTCGCCCTCCTCGCGGAGGGCGTGGATAGAAATAGAAATAGCTGCACGTCTCGCTTGCTTACTGTTGTCGCCCTCCTCGCGGAGGGCGTGGATAGAAATATTTGATTCACCTCTCAGCGTTTGCTGTTGTGGTGTCGCCCTCCTCGCGGAGGGCGTGGATAGAAATAGAGTGGCCTCGCCACCGATCCGCACGGCGGCAACGTCGCCCTCCTCGCGGAGGGCGTGGATAGAAATCAGATCCTCCAGATCGGCGCACAGCCTGCCGCACAGTCGCCCTCCTCGCGGAGGGCGTGGATAGAAATATGATTTGGCTGCCGCTTGCTTGGTGCCCCTGTGCGTCGCCCTCCTCGCGGAGGGCGTGGATAGAAATTTTTACGTTACTACGTTTATTTATTGCCTTTTTTGTCGCCCTCCTCGCGGAGGGCGTGGATAGAAATGCCCAGTGCTGCGAGTCGCGGGTCGTAGTAGGTGAAGTCGCCCTCCTCGCGGAGGGCGTGGATTGAAATCCCTCTTGAAGCGAAGCGAA
>ENA-UOIZ01000981-UOIZ01000981.1-human-gut-metagenome-genome-assembly--contig:-P88-NODE-981-length-26236-cov-7.000267_pt1 | contig 26236 bp, 24 predicted proteins | sample MGYA00242336_ERZ723883 | MGnify/ENA metagenome assembly ERZ723883 | reverse complement strand
TTTCGGCGAGGGCGTCAAGAGCGGCGAACTCAACTATGTCGTGTATAAGGGAGTGATATTCAAGACGTACGAAGGCAAACTGATACAGTCGGGCATCCGTTCCAAAACTGCCGGATCGATTCAGTCCTACGAGTTCGAATTTTCGGTCGAGAATCCCGAACTCGCTCGCGAACTGATGTTGCAGGGCGGCAAAACGGTGGAGTTGCATTACAAGGAGTATTTCGGTGCGCTGCCGTGGCGCGGCTTTACGAAGTTTGTCGTGGACAGCATCGTCAATTCGCGACCTTCGATCGAGAGACTGCCGTCGGTTTTGCCGACTGTCGTCGGGTCCGATGTCGTCGGCGGTGCCGAGATTTAAGGGAAAGATTTCCTAAGGTCGTTAAAGTCATTAAAGACAACCGGCGGCTTCACAATTGGTGAAGCCGCGGTTTTGCGTAGTGTCGTCTATTATTCGATATACGATTTGTATATTTCCAAACGTTTGCGGCAGCATTTCTCGACTATCGCCTTCATGCGGGCGACATCAGCCATATACTTCGACAGATTGCTCGGATTCACCGAGAATGACTGGGCGCACAAGGCTTGGCTCTCTAACTTTCGCAAGATTGCCAATGTATTTTTCTGCTCCAAATAGTTGCTGTCGAACAACAGCATCAGGTCGGTGGACAGCGTCCGCAGGCGGTTGTGCATGATGACGAGGTCGTCGCAATAAAATTCCTCGTTGTGGAAGACGAAATACAGAACCTTGTAGAAGATTTTTGCCGCTTGCGCCGACATGTATGTAGACCAGCGAATCTCCGTCGAACTTCTCGGAGAATCTGCCGACGACGCCTTTATCAATAGTTCGCCCAAAGGCATGAACGTATCGAAATAGGTCGCCGCATTGCGATATATCTCGGCGAAATTGCATGTCCGTTTCGGTCGGTTGAACCGGTAACGCTCCTTGCAGTAGATCAGTTCGCCCTCCTTGTGCGCGAAATACTGGTAGGGCATTAATCCAATTTGAATATCGTTCAAACGGCATAAATAGAGGTTTATATATGTTATCGTCCTGTGTTTGTAGGGCAATCTGCGGCGCAAACCGATTTTCGCTTCCAGCCAGTCGTTGTCGGCGGGAATGTCTTGCACGGCTACGAGCAGGTCGTAGCACGATGCTTCGCTGTGGGGTGTGCCGCCCGACAATTTGCCGAACAGCAGTATATATTCGGGGTCGAACATTCCGTTTTCGGCTGTCAGATATTCGACAATGCAGTTTAACTCCTTCCGGTCGCAGCGTATCGGCATCGGAGGATTGTCAGCGGCGGTCGGCAGTTGGGCAACGACCGTCTGCGATTGTTCGTATTGAGTGGTTTCCATGTTTTTTCGTTGTTGTTAGTTTTTTTGGTGGATAAAGTCTTTTAAAGTCGTTAAGGTCTTTAAGGACATTAAGGTCGGGTGACGGTCATCCGGTCGGGCGGGTGCGACGAAAAAACGGAAACGTGATTGCTCGGCGGTATCCGCCGGCGGAGTGCCTTTCGGCAAGCCTGCGTCGTAACGCGGACTGGATACATGGTTCGCATAAAATAAAAAAGTGCGCAGGTGCGAACCATATATCCCCCTTTTACAGGCTCAATAAAGTACCGTTCGCGAGCGATCAACTCCAACGGCTCTGCGCATACTTTTTAGTAAGGTTGCTTTATTGAGCATCCACAGTAAAAGTTGTAAAATATATGATTCGCAGGAGCAAAGATAGAAAAGTTTTTGGAGTTTGCAAAAAAGACCTTAAAGTCGTTAAGGACATTAAGGACATTAAAGTCCCTAAGGTCGTTAAAGTCCTTAGGGTCGCTATCCTATAAAATTACTGCTGCCCGAATTTCGGGCAGCAGTAATCGTAAACAACGTTCGCCGAAGAACTACTGGTGGATCTTCTCCTTGATGCGGTCGCCCGCTTCGGTCGCAACCTCTTTCACCTTGTGAGCCGCATGGGTAACGTTTTCCTGCACGGTGTCCTTTACCTTCATGCCGGTCTCTTTGATACGGTCGCCCGCCTTTTCGAGACCCTGTTTGGTCGCGTCCTTGGCTGCGTAGGCAGCGTCGCGAATGCCTTCGCCCGCTTTCTTCGCACCGTTCTTGAACTCGTCCTTGAAGTCGTTTTTGTCCTTGTTCCAGTCGTGTCCTTCCGGTTTGTCAGGCTGTTTGTTGCCGCATCCGCAAGGCTTTCCGTTCGTCTGATAAGTCTTTTTCTCTTCCATAATGAATAGTTTTTAGTTGATACGTTTGCGTCGGGTGAAAAGCGAAACTATCAGCAGCAGGATGATCGCTCCTGCAACGGATGTGAGAAGTGTGCTTACGGTTCCCGTAGGGATCCATCCGAAGAGCGATACGAGCCATCCGCCCAACAATCCGCCGATCAGTCCGACGATGAGATTGATTACAAGTCCCGAGCCGTTACCCTTGACTATAAGGTTGGCGATCCATCCGGCTGCCAGACCAATGAGTAAATACCACAAAAAATACATATTTTCGTTTTTTTAATTGGTTATGCCGTCTTCTTCGCAAAATCCGTACCTCGAACGACGGATCGCCGGTCGATTTTTCGGACGGGATGGAGTACATTCCCGATTTTTTGCTAACTTTGAGGGTAATTTGGCGGAGTGTCGCCGCATGCGATTATCCGACGCAAAACAAATTTTGAGATGAATACATATACTATCGCCGAACTCTCGCAGTTGTTCGAACGGCATTTGTCGCAGATGCACATTCCCGACGATCCGCAGCAGTTGTACGCTCCGATCCGCTATGCGATGGCGGAGGGCGGCAAACGGATCCGTCCTACGCTGCTGTTGCTCGCCTACAATATTTTCGACGACGAGGTGCAGCGCGCCCTCGATGCGGCGCTTGCGGTCGAGATGTTCCATAATTTCACGCTGTTGCACGACGACATAATGGACAATGCCGCCGTCCGTCGCGGTCGTCCGTCGGTCTATGCCAAGTGGGGCAGCAATGTCGCGATTCTGTCGGGCGATGCGATGCTGATTTCGGCATATTCGTTCCTGCAAAACATCCCGTCGGACGTGTTGCCGCGGGTACTCGAAACATTCAACCGCATGGCGGCGCAGGTGTGCGAAGGGCAGCAGTACGACATGGATTTCGAAACGCGGGCGAAAGTGCCGGTGGTCGATTACATGAATATGATCGACCTCAAAACATCGGCTCTGCTTGCCGGATCGACCATGATAGGTGCGATTATGGCAGGTGCTTCGGCGGACGATGCGCAGAAACTCCACCGTTTCGCGACGGAACTCGGTCTGGCGTTTCAGTTGCAGGATGATCTGCTCGACAGTTACGGCGACGAGCGATTGGGCAAGAAGATCGGCGGCGATATTCTCGAAGGCAAGAAGACATACCTGATGGTTACGGCGATGTCGAAATCGACCGAGGCGCAGCGCGAAATTCTGCGCGGCACGCATCGCAACGATGCTTTGACCGATGAACAGAAGATAGCGACGGTCAAGGCGTTGTACGACGAACTCGATGTTCCGCGCATGACCGAACAGCAAATAAACGTCCGGTTCGCTCGTGCTACGGCGATTCTCGATACGCTCGACGTGCCGTCGGAGCGCACGGTGCAGTTGCGCAAATACGCCGAGAGCCTGATGGGGCGAAACAAGTAACGACCTTAAAGTCTTTAAGGTCGTTAAATACACTAACGCTATACAATGAAACGCAGCGATATAGAAATAATGGCTCCCGTCGGCTCCTACGAGTCGTTGCGGGCGGCGATAGATGCGGGTGCAGACTCGGTCTATTTCGGAGTGGGGCAACTCAACATGAGAGCGAAGTCGTCGATGAATTTTACGCTCGACGATTTGGCGAACATCGTGTCGATAGCCCGCGAAAACGGGGTAAAAACATACCTGACAGTAAATACGATAATCTATGACGATGAACTCGCCGTCATGCACGAGGTCGTAGACCGTGCCAAACAGGAAGGCATCGACGCCATAATCGCCTCCGACATGGCGGTGATTCTTTATGCCTATCATACAGGCGTTGAGGTGCATATATCGACGCAATGCAACGTGTCGAACAGCGAGGCGGCTAAATTCTTTTCGCAATGGGCGGATGTCGTGGTCTTGGCGCGCGAATTGAGTCTTGCGCAGATCACCGAGGTACACCGTGCGATCGTTGAGCAGGATATAAGGGGTCCGCGCGGCGAATTGCTACGCATCGAGATGTTCGCTCACGGGGCATTGTGCATGTCTATTTCGGGCAAATGCTACCTCAGCGAACACGAAACGGCTTGTTCGGCGAACCGCGGCGCATGCCGCCAGATATGCCGTCGCAAATATACGATTACCGACAAGGAGAGCGGCGAACAACTCGATATAGACGGTCGATACATATTGTCGCCCAAGGATTTGTGTACGGTCGATTTCCTCGACAAGTTCATCGGCGCCGGCGTGCGCGTGCTGAAAATCGAGGGTCGCGCACGGGGCGGCGAATACGTAAAACGCGTTGTTGAGAGTTACGACAAGGCTCTAAAAGCGATCGACCGCGGCGAATATACGCGCGAATGTGCCGAGGAGTTGAAAACGGAGTTGTCGAAGGTGTTCAACCGCGGTTTTTGGGGCGGATACTATGCCGGAGCGAAGGTCGTCGAACACAGTACCGCCTACGGTTCGTCGGCGACGCGTCGCAAGGAGTATGTAGGCAAGGTGACCAACTTTTTTAAGAATATCTCTGTGGCTGAAATCACGATCGAGGCATCGACGCTGGACGAGGGCGACGAGATACTGATTATGGGTGAAACGACCGGTGTGGTCGAGCAGCATGCCGACGGGATCATTCTCGACGAGCGACCTGCGGCGTCGGTGAAGCAGGGCGATATATGCTCGATAAAGACGGTGCGTCCTGTCCGCCGAGGGGACAAATTGTACAAAGAGGTGGCAAGATAACCCCGCGAAAAACGACCTTAAAGACCTTAAAAAGAAAAGCAAAAAATATGTTCAGTGCAAAGACTTATCGGGAGCGTCGCGAAGAGTTGATACGGCGCATCGGCAGCGGATTGATTCTGATTGCAGGCAATACCTATTCGCCCAACAACTATCCGAACAATGCCTACTATTTCCGTCAGGACTCTACGTTCCTCTACTATTTCGGACTCAACATCCCGACGCTGTTCGGCGTTATAGATGCCGATTCGGGCGAATCGTCGCTGTTCGGCGACGACTTCACGGTCGATGACATAATCTGGACCGGTCCTCAGCCGAAACTCGTCGAACTGGGGGCGCAGGTCGGCGTTGCGAACTGTCTGCCTGCGGATGCTCTCGCAGGCGTGATCGCTGCTGCACAAAAGAGCGGTCGCCGCATTCACTATCTGCCTCCATACCGCGGCGAAACGAAAATCGCACTCTCGTCGCTGCTCGGAATACCGATAGAGCGCCTGCACGACGGCAAGTCGGCGGATCTGATGTTCGCTGTCGCCGAGATGCGCGAGGTGAAGAGTGCGGAGGAGATCGAGGAACTCGAAAAGGCATTCCATATCGGTTACGAGATGCATACGACGGCTATGCGAATGTGCCGCGAGGGTGTGATCGAACGCGAAATCGCCGGTGCGATGGAGGGTATCGCCAAGTCGAAGGGTCTGGGAGTCTCGTTCCCGTCGATCGTGTCGCAGCACGGCGAAACGCTGCATAATCTGAATTGCGACGGCGTGCTGGAACGCGGTCGCCTGCTGCTGGTCGATGCCGGCGGCGAATCGGTGGCTAACTATTGTTCCGACCACACGCGAACCTATCCTGTGGGCGGCAAGTTCACCGACCGTCAGCGCGATATATATAATATAGTGTTGAAGGCACACGACGAGGCTCCGAAATATATGAAGACTGGCACGATGTACTACAATGACGTGCATCTTCGCGCATATCTCACTCTTGCCGAGGGTCTGCGCGACATCGGTCTGATTTCGGGTTCGCCGGAGGATGCCGTGGCTGCGGGTGCGATGTATCTGTTCATGCCTCACGGACTGTCGCACGGACTGGGAATGGATGTTCACGACTGCGAGGCTATGGGCGAGCGCAGTTTCGACTTCTCGCAGTTGCGCGAACGTGCCGAGGCGTCGGCGACGTGCGTATATCGTGCCGCATGGCGTCTGCGTGCGGGTACGGTGATGAGCGACGAACCGGGAATCTATTTTATACCTGCGCTTATAGACAAGTCGCGCAGCGAGGGATTATACAAAGGCATAGTCAATTATGCCAAACTCGATGAGTATCGCGATTTCGGCGGAATCCGCATCGAGGACGACATAGTGGTTACGGATGATGGCGGACGCATGATCGGCGACCGCAAGATTCCGGTTACGGTCGAGGAACTGGAAGCCGTCGTAGGCAAATAACTTCGCCGATGGCTGCCGTATTGCTGTTTCCGACCGAAATGGAGGCGCGACCGTTGATGTCGCGACGTCCCGATCTCGATATTCGTATTTGCGGTGTCGGTGCTGCGCAAACTGCACGGTTTATGCAATGTATGTTGGCAAAGGAGCATCCGGAAGCCGTCGTGTTGTGCGGCATCGCGGGTGCTTACGTCGAAACGCTGCGTACAGGCGATACCGTTGCCGTAGTGCGTGAGCGAATGGCTGGTGTTCCGGCGATATTCGCCGAGGAGTATGCGTCTGCCATGCGGTTCGAAGGACTGACGGAAGCGGTGGCGAATACGGTGTCGAATGTCGGTGCGCCGGCAGACGGTGCGCAGATCGAGAATATGGAGGGCGCGGTGGTGTTCGCCATATGCGAATCGGCGGGGGTGAGGTGCGGCGAGATCCGTGCCGTGTCGAACCGAGTGGACGATGCCCGCGAAAAGTGGGATATTCCTGCCGCATTGGAGAGCCTGACGAAAGTTTTAACCGAAATATTTTAGAAAATGAAAGTAAAGTATGTCGTGTATGCGATACTCGTTGTCGCAGTGATAGTTTTCATCGCCTATCTGTTCAATATGTTTCAGTTGCGGATGGAGCAGGCGATAGGCAAGTTCTTCACATGGACGGTGATATTTCTGCTGATGTTCGCGGCAGGATGGGTGGTAGGTCGCTTCGGCGGCAGGAGCAAAAAGGACGCATAGCCCGCGAACGGGAAGCCTAACGACCATAGAGTCTTTAAGGTCTTTTTTTGAAGAAATCATGAACTTTACCCTCTGCATCTCCCCATGCCCGAACGACACGTTTGCGTTCGATGCCATAGTGAATCGCCGCATCGATTGCGGCGACATGTCATTCCACGTCGAGTACCGCGACATCGAAGAGTTGAACCTCGGCGTGTTGCGCGGTGACCCCGATATTTCCAAAATCAGTTATTCGGTCTATCCGAAAATCGCCGACCGTTACGAGATTCTCGACAGCGGTTCTGCGCTCGGTCGCGGCAACGGGCAGTTGCTCGTGCGTCGCTATGGCGACGAATCGCCGGTAAGACGTGTCGCTTCCCCGGGACTGAATACGACCGCCAATGCGCTGCTCATGCGCTACTTCCCGCAGGTCGAGGAGATTGTGCCGATGCTCTTTTCGGAGATCGCGTCGGCTGTCGAACGCGGCGAGGTCGATGCGGGAGTGCTGATCCATGAGGGACGGTTCGTCTACGGCAAACGCAATCTGGTGCTGGTCGCCGATCTCGGCAAATTGTGGGAGCGCGAAACATCGCTGCCGCTGCCATTGGGAGCGATCGTGATACGTCGTGATCTGCCCGAGGCGATGAAGCGGCGATTCGAATGTCTGCTTGCCGAGAGCGTCCGTTACGCAATGGCGCATCCGGCTGTTTCGCGCGAGTTCGTCCGCAATCATGCGCAGGAGTTGGACGATGAGGTGATAGACAAGCATATCGGACTATTCGTGAACGACTACACTGTGTCGCTCGGCGACGAAGGTCGGCAGGCGGTCGAACGGCTGACAGGATGCCCACTGAAAACTCATTAAAGTCCTTAACGACTTTAATAACCTTAATTGGACAAATCTTTCGCTTATTGGTGCCGTTTTCTTAAATAATTCGCATTAAATCGCACTTATGGTGCGATTTTTTCGTTATGCTATTGTCTGTTGGAAAATTTTTCGTAAATTTATAGAACGAAATCGTACATGCGGTAAAACGCACTTGAAATAAAACCTTAAAACTATAACTGGCTATGAAAAACTATTCATCGAAAGAGATCAAGAACATCGTTCTTGTCGGTGCGCCCGGTTCGGGCAAGACGACCCTCGCGGAAGCGATGGCGTTCGAGGGCAAGGTCATCGATCGCCGCGGAAGCATCGAGAACAACAACACTTTGTCGGACAATACCGATATCGAACACGAGTACAAACGTTCGATCTACTCTACCATACTCTTTACGGAGTTCATGAACCGTAAACTCAACATTATCGACTGCCCGGGTTCGGACGATTTCTGCGGTAACCTCTTCTCCGCATTCAAGGTCGGCGACGTCGGCGTGATGCTGGTGAATGCACAGACCGGCTGGGAGGTCGGCAACGAGATTCAGGCTCGCTACGCACGCATTTTGAACAAGCCGTTGATCGCCGTCGTGAACCAACTCGACGCCGACAAGGCGAACTACGATGCTGCATTGGAGTCGATCAAGGCTGACTCGGTCGTAAAACCGGTAGTGGTGCAGTATCCGGTAAATCAGGGTGCGGGATTCGACTCGTTCATCGACGTGCTGATGATGAAGATGTACCGTTTCAAGGATGAGAACGGTACTCGCGAGGAACTCGAAATCCCTGCCGAGGAGATGGAGAAGGCGAAAGCCCTCAATCAGGAACTCGTCGAGTCGGCGGCAGAGTACGACGATGCGCTTATGGAGATGTACTTCGATAAGGGTACTCTGACGCAGGACGATATACGTTCGGGTCTGAAAATCGGAGTTGCGAAGCGCAAGGTGATGCCGGTATTTTGCACCAGCGGCAAACGCGATATCGGAACCAAACGTCTTATGGAGTTCATAATCAACGTCGCTCCCGGTCCTACCGTCGCTCCGGCATTTCCTGCGACCGACGGCACATTGATCGAAGCCGATGCCGACGCTCCGGCAGTGCTGTTCGTCTTCAAGAGCCAATTGGAAGGACATATCGGCGAGATAAACTACTTCCGAGTGATCCGCGGAAAGGTTACCGAGGGAATGGAACTCGTCAATTCGCGCACTGGCAACAAGGAGAAGATTTCGCAGTTGTTCGCCGTGGCAGGCAAGAACCGTATCAAGGTTACCGAACTGTCGGCGGGCGATATCGGATGTACTGTCAAACTGAAAGGTACACGTACCAACGACACACTGTCGGCAGTCGCCGCTCCGGTCGAGATCGAACCTATCGTATTCCCTGAGCCTCGCTACCGCGCTGCCGTGCGCGCCAAGGTGCAGGGCGACGACGAGAAACTGGGCAAGATACTGAACGACGCCAAGTTCGAAGATCCAACGATTCTGGTCGAGTACTCGAAAGAGTTGAAACAGACTATCATCCAGGGTCAGGGCGAACATCACCTCAATATTCTGCGCAATCGTATCGCGGCAGAAAACAAGATCGAGATGGAGTTTTTCGCACCGAAAATCCCGTATCGCGAAACTATTACCAAAGTCGCTCAGGCGGATTACCGTCACAAAAAGCAGTCGGGCGGTGCCGGTCAGTTCGGCGAGGTTCACATGGTTATCGAACCTTACTATGAGGGTATGCCGGAACCGAGCAAATATAAGGTGAACGGCAAGGATATAACCGTGAATATCAAGGGCAAGGAGGAATACGATCTCGAATGGGGCGGCAAACTCCAATATTACAGTTCGATCGTCGGCGGAGCCATCGACGCTCGCTTCATGCCTGCGATTCTGAAAGGTGTTATGGAGAAGATGGACGAGGGTCCGCTCACGGGTTCTTACGCCCGCGACATCCGTGTAGTGATTTACGACGGTAAGATGCATCCGGTAGATTCGAACGAAATTTCGTTCAAACTCGCTGCCCGCAATGCTTTCAAGGAGGCATTCCGTAATGCCGGACCGAAGATCATGGAACCTATTTATGCCGTCGAGGTTCTCACGCCGACCGAGTATATGGGTGCCGTGATGAGCGACTTGCAGAACCGCCGTGCGATGATTATGGGTATGGAGTCCGACAAGGGATTCGACCGCCTGAATGCCCGTGTTCCGCTTGCGGAGTTGTATCGCTACTCGACGACGCTATCGTCGCTTACGTCCGGTGCGGCGACCTACACGATGCGTTTCGATACATACGAGCAGGTGCCGTCGGATGTTCAGGACAAACTGTTGAAGGCTTATACCGATACCGACGAAGAGTAATTTCGGTGCGGCATAACAGGCAATCTGCTACGTTGCACCTGACCCTAAAATCCTTAGGGGCCTTAGAGTCCCTAAGATCCTTAAAAGAAAAATATGGCTGGCATAAAATGCCAGCCATATTTTGTCTGCGGGATATTGCGCCTTATGCCAGACTCTGCATCTCTATCAGTTTGGCGTAGATGCCGTTGTGCGACATGAGTTCGGCATGGGTGCCTTGCTCGGCGATGCGTCCCTGGTCGATGACTATGATTTTGTCGGCATTGTGGATCGTACTAAGTCTATGGGCGATGATTACCGATGTGCGACCTTTCAACAGCGTATTCAGAGCCTCCTGCACGAGTTTTTCGCTCTCGGTGTCGAGAGCCGATGTCGCCTCGTCGAGGATCAGCAGTTCCGGATTCTTCAATACGGCACGGGCGATGCTCAGCCGCTGACGCTGACCGCCCGAGAGTTTCGTTCCGCGGTCGCCGATGTTGGTTTCGTAACCCTCGGCGCTCTCCATAATGAACGAATGGGCATTGGCTATCTTGGCGGCGTGTTCGATTTCCGCCTGCGTCGCACCCTTCTTGCCGAGTGCGATATTGCCGGCGATGGTGTCGTTGAACAATACTGTCTCCTGCGACACGAGACTCATGCAGGCGCGCAGCGAATCCTGGGTATAGTCGCGGATCGGCACACCGTCTATCAGTATGTCGCCCTGCTGAGGATCGTAGAAACGAGCCGTGAGTTCGCTCAGCGTCGATTTGCCTCCGCCCGACGGTCCGACGAGAGCGACTGTTTCGCCCTTGCGGATGTCGAACGATATGTTGTGGATGATTTCGCGCGAATCGTCGTAGGAGAACGAGATGTTGCGGAACTCGATTTTGTCGTTGAAACCCTCGAAACGCTTCGCATCCGGTTTATCGGTAATTTCACTGCGGGCATCGATTATAGAGAGTATGCGTTCTCCTGCCGCGACACCCTGATTGATGTTGGCGAATTGATCTATGAATGCACGGACGGGACGCGTGATCTGCGAGAACGCGGCGACGAAAGCGATGAATCCCGCTGCACTGAGCGAACCTTTCATGACGAGCGAACCGCCGAAGATGAGGACTATCGCCACTACCGTGATACCGAGAAACTCGCTCATCGGCGATGCGAGTTGCTGGCGGCGTGCCATATAGAGCAGCAGTCGCGAAAGTTCCGCGTTGATTTCGTGGAATTTGTCCACGACGTATGAGGTGGCGTTGTAAGTCTTGATGATCTTGATTCCCGACAACGATTCGTCGAGTACGCTCACCAAGTCGCCGAGACGTTGCTGGCTTTGGCTCGCAGGGTGGCGCAGGCGCTTGACGATGCCGCCGATGAGCAGTCCGACGAACGGCAGGAAAATGATCGAAAATAGCGAGAGTTCCCACGAGATCTTGATCATCAGGAACAGATAGCCGAAGATGAGGAACGGTTCGCGGAAAGCCACCTGCAATGTGTTGGTGATGCAGAACTGCACCATCGCGACATCGGAGGTGATTTTCGAAATGATGTCGCCCTTTCGCTGGTCGCTGAAATAGCCGACGTTCATGTTTATGATGTTGTCGTACATCTCGTTGCGCATGCGTTGCAGCGTGCGTGTACGCATCGATTCGACGGTATATGCGCTCAGATAACGGAACAGATTGCTGAACAGATTCATGATGACGAGCATCGTAGCGAGCATCGCAAGCACGTAGGCGATGTTGAAATCCTCACCGAACAACTGCGTGTATAGGTAGTTGAGCATCCGCTGCATTCCCTCGCTGTTGAATGCGAGTTTCGGCATTTCGTAGATCGGTTCGTAGGCGAATCCCTCGGAGAACATGGCGTTCAGAATCGGGATTATCATCGCATAGTTGAACGTGTTGAACACCGCGTGGAGTGCGGCGTAGAAGAAATACGGTACGGCATAGCGTCCGAGCGGTTGTGCAAAGCCTAAAAGGCGGAGGTATGTTTTGAACATTTCGTTTTGGTCAATAGTTTGGTCTATACCAATCCCTCTTCGCGATATTCGTTCACGGCGTCGATGTAATGCTGGATGGTTTCGTCCATCGTCATGAACGACTTTCCGCCGGCGGCGTTGCGGTGTCCGCCTCCGTTGAAATATCGGCGGGCGAACAGGTTCACGTCGACATCACCGCGAGAACGCAGCGAAACGCGGATGAAATCGTGCTGTTGAGAAAACATTGCCGACATCTTCATCTTCTTGATGCTGAGCGGATAGTTCACGAAACCCTCGTTGTCGCCCGGTTGGAACCAGAAGCGGCGCATCTCTTCTTCGGTCAGCGACATGTAGGCCACCGTGCCTTTCAGAAGAGTCTTCATCTTGCGGTTTATCGTGTAGCCGAAGAGTCGCGCCCGACCCTCGGTGAAGGAGTTATAGACGTTGTTGTAAATTTTCGGTATGTCGATTCCCGTTTCGGAGAGTGCGGCGACTGCGCGGAACAGTTCCGGCGAGAGATTCGAGAAGGCGAAATTGCCGGTGTCGGTCATTATGCCGACGTAGAGTTGCGTTGCAACGATCGGTGTCAGATGTTGCAAGCCGAACGCCTGCTCGATCAGCGAGTAGACGATGAATGCCGTGGACGACGAATCGGGATAGGAGAATATCAGGTCGAACCGCTCGTCGGGGTTGAGATGATGGTCGATAAGTATCCGTACGGCTTCGGTGTTGGTTTCGATAGCCTTGCTCAGGTCTTCGAGACGCGACATGTTGCTCATGTCGGCGCAGATGATGATATCGGTCTGCCCGATGGCTTGTTCTGCACGATGTTCGGTGTCGTTGCGGTGGACGATTATGCTTTTCGAGCGTGGGATCCAGTCGAGATAGTACGGAAACTTGTTGGGAACTATGCAGGTCGGATTGTGTCCGAGTGCGCGAAGTACCTCGGCGAGTGCCAACGACGAGCCGAGGGCATCGCCGTCGGGATTGGTGTGCGATACGATCACTACGTTGCTCGGTCGTTCGAGCAACCGTTTGAGTTTTTCTATGCTCGAATAGTCGATGTTCATACCGACAAATATACGAAGAAATTGCCGAAAAATAGCAAAATGACCGTAAATAACGTAAAATAGGGTCGCAGAAGGGAAAAGTCGGACGATTCGCGATATTCACCGGCGGCTTTGCCCGACTTTAAAGCCGTTAATGCTCTTGATGACTTTGGAAATGTTTTGCCGTTACCTTTTCGCATTTGGCGAAGCCTTCGCACCACCGGCGGATGCTGTATTCGTCGGTGGTGAAGTCGTCGTCGTCGATCGGGCTTTTACCGTCTTGTAGCAGGTCTCGCGTGCGCGGCAGCCGCCGATGTTCATGAATGCTGGGTCGAATCGGCGTATTGTGTGTCCGAGCGATTCGGCAGCCCGACAAAAGCGTTGGTCATGACGAAACTGTTGCCGTTTCTGTGCGGACTGCCTGTGATTACGATGATTTTATCTCTTTTACTTTTTTATGGTGTTTGAATTCTGGTTGTAGGCTTTCGCGACGCACTGCCATTCGCCGTCGATTTTCAACATCAGCAGAAAATCGGTGAAGTCGATGCGTCCGCCCCATTTCTCTTCGAGTACGCGCACGACTGCCAGATTCTCCTCGACTGCAATTACGTCGATGCGGGCTGTGAATGCGTCGCCGGCGGCTACCGTATCCACATTTTTGTAGAACTGTTCGATTGAGCCGTGTTCGAGTTTGCCGTCGAGGTATCCGAACAGAACGGCTTCCTCCGTGAACAACTCTCTTGCGTATCGGCTGTCGCCCTCGGCGACGCTTCGTACGAATTTCATGGCGGCTTCCTCGACCGCACGGTATTCGGAAATGTTTGCTCTCATGGTGTTTGGTATTTTAGGTTGTTAAATGTGCCGCAAAATTACATGGTACATCATAATCAGTCAAGTACCGAAAAATTATTCATGTACCGATAATTTATTCGGTATAGTGCCTAATCTGCGTATTATGGATATATTTGCGTCGAGAAAAAACATTGATATGTACGAAAGAAAAATACCCGTCGATATGGATTGCCCGCTGCGATTGACGATGAGCCTGATAGACTCTAAATGGAAATCGTGCATCCTCGACGAACTGCGTTACCGCCCGATGCGTCCGAGCGAACTGCACAAGACGCTGCCCGAAGCAACGCCACGCGTATTGGATATTCAGTTAAAAGAGTTGGTGGATGACGGATTGGTTGCCAAGACCGTATATCCCGAGTTGCCGCCGCGGTCGGAATACTCCGTTACGCCGCTCGGAATGACGCTGATTCCGATAATCGACGCCATGCTCCGCTGGGGCGAGGAGCATCGGGAGGTGTTCGCCGCCAAATACGGCGGGCGGTAGTAGTGTGGTGGTATAGGTAAGGACTTTAAGGGTCTTAAAGTCCCTAATGGTTTTCCGCTGCTTTTCCCGCTAACCCTTTTTCGCCGCGGTCTTTTCGCGTTTCGCGTAGTCGGCGCACCATTGGCGGATGCCGCAGCCGTCGCATTTCGGTGCGCGGGCGGTGCAGACGTAGCGTCCGTGGAGAATCAGCCAGTGATGGGCGATAGGCAGCAGATGCGACGGAATGTTGGCTTCGAGTTGACGTTCGGTCTGTACCGGATTCTTCGCTCCTCGGGTCAGACCGATTCTCGCCGATACTCGGAATACGTGGGTATCGACCGGCATCACCTCCTTGCCCCATATCACCGCGCCGACCACATTGGCGGTTTTGCGACCGACGCCCGGCAGCCGTTGCATTTCGTCTATGTCGCTCGGCACCTCGCCGTCGAACTCTGCGCACAACATCTTCGCCATTGCAGCGAGGTTCTTCGCCTTGTTGTTCGGGTAGGAGATGCTGCGGATATATGGAAAAATATCTTCAGCCGTAGCCTCCGCCATCTTCTGCGGGGTGGGGAAAGCCTCGAAAAGCGCGGGTACGGTCATGTTCACCCGCTTGTCCGTGCATTGAGCCGACAAAATCACGGCTACGAGCAGTTGGAACGGCGTTTCGTAGTGCAACTCCGTTTCTGCGACCGGCATGTTCTCCGAGAACCAGCCTATGATGCCTTCGTATCGCTCTTTTTGGGTCATACCTTCGATTTAAGTTATTGTATTGCGCCATTCTGAGCGAAGCGAAGAATCTGTTTCGTGCTGTGATTTTTAGATCCTTCGCTGCGCTCAGGATGACGGATGCGGTTATTTCTTACAGTTTCGTAAGTTTGGCGAGCCGCGCAAGCAGCGTTTTTTCGCCGTACTGTTCGAAATCGACCACCAGTTTGTTGTCCGTCGCCATGGGATCGATGCGTACGATGCGTCCGCGACCGAATTTGAGATGCTCGACGCGGTCGCCTTCGGCATATTCGCACGGTATGCTGTTTCCTGCGGGTGTACTTGCCGATATATTTACGCGGCGCATGGTCGCAGGATTGAATGTCGGCTGCTGCGGTCGCTGAACTTGAATTTCGGGTTTGCGACGCGGTTCATCGTCTGGCTTGCGAGCAGGTTTCTGCTGGTATCGCACGTCGAATCGCTTGCGCAGAACATCGATGGCCGATTCGTTCGGATCGCTGTCGTCCGAAATCCGTCCCGTGCCTCGTCGCGACTCCTTGACGTCGAAGTCGGCGTCGACGAAGCGGCTGTCTATTTCGGAGAGGAAACGGCTCGGTCGCGAGAATTCCATGTTACCCCACTTGAATCGCATTTCGGCACACGAAAGCGTCGCCGCACATTTCGCGCGAGTGATAGCGACATAGAACAGTCGCCGTTCCTCCTCCAAACCCTCGATTGTCTCCATTGCCCGCATCGACGGGAAGAGATTCTCTTCGCAGCCGACGATGAAGACGTATTTGTATTCCAGTCCCTTGGCGGAATGAACGGTCATCAGCGTAACCTTGTTGCGGCTTTCCGGCTCGTCGTCGTCCATGTCGGTCATCAGCATCACGCTCTGCATCCATTCGTCGAGGGTCGCCTTTTCGAACTCCTCGCGTTCGCCATTGCGAATCTCGGCTTCGCAACGCTCGTTGAACTCCTGCATCGAGTTGAGCAACTCCTCGATATTGTCGATCGCCGATGTCGCTTCGGGGGTGTTCTGAATGCGATACGACGCGAGCAGTCCCGACCGCGACGCCACCTCCATACCGAAGTCGTACAGTCCTTTTGCCTCGCGTTCGAGCGCCAGCGAACGTATCATTCCTACGAATTCGCCGACCTTGCGGACGATCGTCTTCTCGACGGGATCCTGAGTCGGAGTGCCTACGAGCGTATCGACCGCATCCCACATCGAAACGCTACGCGATTGGGCGATCGCTTCGATACGCTGGACGGTCGTGTCGCCGATTCCGCGCGCCGGAGTGTTGATGATGCGTTTGAAAGCCTCGTCATCTCGGGGGTTGGTGATCAGACGCAGGTAGGCGAGCATGTCCTTGATCTCCTTGTGGTCGTAGAAAGAGTTGCCCTTATATATTTTGTAAGGTATTCCTTTGCGGCGCAGCGACTCTTCGAGTACGAGCGACTGATTGTTGGTGCGGTAGAGTATCGCCGCTTCGCTCCATTCGTCGCCGCCTTCGCGTATGCGGTCGCGCAGTTCGGAAGTTATCATTTCAGCCTCCTCACGGTCGGTGTACGCCTTGATGATTCGGATTTTCTCGCCCGTTTCTCCTGCCGAAAAACAGCGTTTCTTCATCTGCTTCGAATTATGCTCGATGATCGAGTTGGCGGCATCGACTATGGTCTGCGTCGAACGATAGTTCTGTTCGAGTTTGAAGACCTTAGCATCGGGGTAGTCGCGCTGGAAAGAGAGGATGTTCTCTATTTTCGCCCCGCGGAACGAATAGATGCTCTGTGCATCGTCGCCCACGACGCATACTTTCGAATTTTTGAGCGACAGACGGCGGATGATGATGTACTGTGCATAGTTGGTGTCCTGATACTCGTCTACCAGAATATATCGGAACAGATCCTGATAGCGTTCGAGTACGTCCGGACAGTCGCGCAGCAGAATATTGGTCTGCAACAGCAGGTCGTCGAAATCCATTGCTCCGTTCTGCTTGCAGCGGCGGCAGTATTCGGCGTAGAGGTCGCCGAATTCGGGAATCTGGCTCTTGCGGTCGTCGGCTGAGAAAGCGGGATTGGCGATGTATGCTCCCGGGGTTATCAGCCCGTTCTTGTAAAAGGAGATGCGGGATGCTATGTTCGCCGGTTTGTACTTGTCGTCGTTAAGTCCCTTCTCTTTGACGATGGTTTTCACGAGATTCTTGGCATCGTTCGAGTCGTAGATGGTGAACGTCTGCGGAAATCCTATCCGTTCGGCATTCTCGCGCAGGATTCGCGAGAAGACGGAATGGAACGTTCCCATGCGTATATAACGGCTCTTGCCGCCTACGATTGTCGTGATGCGCTCGCGCATCTCGGCGGCAGCCTTATTGGTGAATGTAAGAGCGAGTATGTTGTGAGGCTGAACGCCCTGTTCGATCATGTAGGCGATACGCGACGTAAGCACACGGGTTTTGCCCGAACCCGCACCGGCGATGATGAGCGACGGCGAGTCGTAGTTTATAACCGCCTCGCGTTGGGCGGGATTGAGTCCTTCGAGTAGATCGGATGCCATTTTTCGGTTGAAATATGTTTTGCAAAGATAGTAAATTTTCGGGAAGTCGGACTGGGGCGATAAAGTCCTTAAATTCGTCAGGGTCGTTTAAGTACCTTAAAGCCGCCGACTTGATGTCGGTGGCGCGACCTTAACGACTTTTTCACTATCTTTGCGCCAAACAAAAGATCTATGGACATAGCACAATCGAAACGCAAGGAGAATATCGCCGAATACATCCTCTATTTGTGGCAGATCGAGGATCTGCTCAGAGCATTGCAGTTCAGCCCCGAGGCGGTCTACTCGCAACTTATCGCACCGCGCGACATGCCGCAGGAACAGAAACAGGTCTTTCTTCTGTGGTATATGGATATCGCCGATCTGCTGCGCAAGGAGGGCAAAGAGCAGAGCGGACACCTCGAACATACGATACATCTGATCGCCGACCTCCACAATCTGCATCTTCAACTCATGACGCTGCCGGTCGGCAAGGAGTATCGCGAAAAGTACGCCAATCTCGCGCCATACATTCCGACGTTGCGTACGATCATGGGCAAGGAGGATATGAACGATACCGAACTGTGCTTTCGGGCGCTGTATGCCGCGATGCTCTACCGCATCAAGGGCGAGGGCGAAAAGGCGGTTGCGGATACGCTGGAATACGTTTCGCCAGCGATAGCCGAATTGAGTGCAATGTACCGAAAGGTCGAGCGCGGAGAGATCGATCTTTTTAAGAATGAGTAAAATTTTCGCAATTCTTTTGTAAAATTAAAAAATCGTTATACCTTTGCACTCCGCATGTGCTATTTTCGGAGAGCGGCATGCAACCGATTGAAAACGACGAAACAATAAAAACGAGATAGTTATGGCAATGAAGAGAACTTATCAGCCTTCGCGTCGCAAGAGAATCAACAAGCACGGATTCCGCGCGAGAATGGCTACCGCCAACGGTCGCAAGGTGTTGGCTGCACGTCGTGCGAAAGGTCGCAAGAAACTGACTGTTTCCGACGAAGCGACGTTCAAGTACGCTTAATTTGCGGAGGGGATTCGAGGTCGATTCCCGTTGTCCGTGAACGAATTAAGAGACTGTCCGAGTTGTTGGCAGTCTCTTTTCGTATTTGCGCCTGTCGGTGTCTGCGGCGTATTCGGCTCGATTGTGGTATGCAATTTGCCGAATAGCGCATGAATCAAAAAAGATCGATTATGAAAACGAACAACACTAAAACCGACAACGTGAAATCCGGAACGACCAAAACCGGTAGTGCGAAAACGACCGATAGCGTCAAGGCGCCGAATGTCAAGACGGGAAATTCGAAAATGAGCGATTCTTACGGCAATGATTCGAGATGGAACGACTCCAAATCGGGTTCGCCGAAGAAAGACGTGTCGTGCGGCGAAGATTTCCACGACTTTTTCGTGGATCAGATCAAGGATATATATTGGGCTGAAAAGCACCTGAAAAAAGGTCTGGAAAAGATGCGCCGTTCGGCTACCAGCCCTAAACTCGCGGCTGCGTTCGAGAAACATTACGGCGACGGCGACAAACAGATCGCCGTGCTGGAAGAGATCTTCGCTCTGCTCGGCGAGAAGCCGGAGACAAAGCGTTGCGAGGCGATGGCAGGTCTGCTCGAAGAGGCAGACGGCATGGTTACCGATACCAAACGCAACAGTTTCGTGCGCGATGCAGGATTGATCCTTGCGGCTCAGAAGGTCGAGCATTACGAGATTGCGACGTACGGAACGTTGTGCGCGCTGGCGGAGTATCTGCCCGAAAAGAAGATCAAAAGATTGATCGAGCGGACTTTGGCGGAGGAGAAAAAGACCGACCAGTTGCTGACGAAACTTGCCGAGGATTTCGTGAACGAGTATGCAGCAGTGGAGTAAATGTAATCGGCACGGGAAAAACCCGTGCCGATTATTTAATAGGTAGAATAGGTATTGTATAACCTATATCATCTCCTCTCTTCGCTAAAACCTCTTCATGATGGCGTATATCTCGAATGCGAATCCGCCGACTACGAGTATTGGAGCGAGGGTGATGCGCCGCCACGAGAATATTTCGTAGTGGAACTCCTCGGGAGTGGCTGCGCCGCCGCCCGACATGAGCGCGAATCCGAGTACTATTACCGCTGCGCCGATGAGCAGAAGTATGTAGTTGCGCATTGCGAGCGGCATTTTGCCGTCATTCTTGTCAGTTATGCCGTTGAATCTGGCGACGATGGTATTCCACATATTTTTCATATCAATAAAGGTATATCTTGTTCGACTTCATGTTTACGAATTTGTTTACGGCGAATATGGTGAACAATATCGCTACCGTAATTCCGGCGACGACCATAATTCCGGCGATTATGCCTATCTGTGTCAGTCGGGCGGAGATTCCCGCTTCGGGAATATTGGCTTCCAGCCCGAACAACGCTGCCGAGAAAAGTGCGGTGGCGATCGCTCCGGCGCACAGTCCCTGTTTCGCGCTCGTGCCGATGAACGGCTTCATGATGAACCACTTGGTCGCTCCGACGAGTTTCATCGTGTTGATTATCTGACGGCGCGAATAGATCGCAAGACGGATCGTATTGTTGAGCAGTATCAGCGATATGACGAGCATCGTACCGCCGAAAAGCAACAGGACAAGTTGCAGTGTGTCGAGAACCGAGTGCATCTTTTCGATGAACATTTCTGGATAGGTCGTTCGTTCAACACCGTCGATAGCCGAACTCTCCTCGACGAATGCCGCCAAAGCCTCCTTGTCGGCAGACCGTGCCGACAACATTACGTCGAACGAATCGGGCAGCGGATTCTCACCCGCCAAACCTTCGATATCCACTGCAAAAGCCTTGCGGAACTCTTCGTCCGCGAGTTTTTCCTCCTTCGATACGAATTTCACGTCCGCCGTCATCTCGTTTGCGGCGAGCGTTGCGCCTATGCTGTCGCGCTGAGCCTCCGACAAACCGTCGCGCAGTTCGACTATCATTGTTACGCTTTCGCGCATCGTCGCGGCGGTCGAGAGTACCGACGACATCAGGTAACCGACCGTTCCCATGAGGAACAATACGAGCGCTATGCTCACGGTAGAAACCATGTAGGAGCGTCGCACCCTGCGTTTCAACACCTTATCGCTGTTTCTTGCCATAATATATAAACGTTATTATCAATGCGATGAATATAAGTAGCGAACATGCGAGCGTGATGCCCTCGCTCATGCTCCACATCGGTGCGCGGAATCGCCATTCGACCGTATGCCGACCTGCCGGCAGCATGGCTGCACGCAGAATGTAGTCGGCGCGGAAATACGGAGTCTCGACACCGTCTACATACATTGTCCATCCGTCGGGGTAATATATCTCCGAGAATACCGCAACTGCTTCGTTATCAGTCGTGTATTCGTATTTCAAATAGTTCGGACGATACTCCGCAAGTTCGATTTCGCCCGTGCCTAATGGCGAGCAGTAAACCGGTGCAAACTCTTTCGATACGACCGCTGTCGTCTTCAAGTCGGCTTTACCGAGCATCTCCAACTCTTGTTTGGCGCTCTCCGTCGGAACGATCTCTCCGATGAACCATGCCGCACCGTTTGCTGACGGACGTTCGATGACCTCGCCGTTGCGGGTGATTATGTATTTGGTGTCGAGCATGTCGAATACACCTTCATCGCCGCGGGTGAGATAGCGGTCGATTATATCCTGATAGCGTCCGAGTTTCGCACCGTGATAACCGCCGATCGACCTGTGAAACATCGATGTCGTGGCATCGTTGAACGGTGATACGGAGAGATTCAGTACTCTGTATCCCAATGATTTGTCTGCCATTATCCTGCGGTCGGCGTCGGTCGGGGCGATTTGCGCCCGTCTGGGTGCTACGAACTTGTCGTAGGGCGAGTAGCGAAGATCGACGGGAATCATGTCGAGCATAATCCAGCCGACGAGCATCACTGTGAACCAACTGCGTCGTATGCGTCCGAGGACGAACAGCAGAACCGAGCATGCAGCCACGGCGATTAGCCCAAATGACCGCCATGCGTCGCGACTCAATATCTCTCCGCGCTCGCGAGCCATTGCGTCGGCGACCGACCAGCCGAGTTCGTCGTGTACGCCCTTGCGGATATACTCTTCACCTCCGGACTGTTCGAGCATGTAGCGGAACTGTTCGCTCATCATTTCGCCGCTTGCCTCGCGGTCGAAATCGAATATGGAGTCGCCGAACAGCGCGAATATCAGTGCGATGCCGCCTACTGTACCTGCGGCTATGCCGGTTGCGCGCAGCATTCGGCGACGTTCCTCTGCGGTGCGTTCGCCCGCGGCGTAACGCCACAGTTTCCATACTCCGATGCCTGCGAGCAGAGGCACGCTCCATTCGAGAACTACAAGTGCCATGGATACGGTGCGGAATTTGTTGTATAGCGGCAGATATTTGAAACACAGTTCGGTGAACCACATGAAGTTATGCCCCCATGCAAGCAGCAGTGCGAGAATACTCGATGCGATGATCCACCAACGGTTGCGATCGTCGGCGAGCAGTGCGCCGAGCAGCGCGAGGAATATGGCTACAGCACCGAGATATGTCGGTCCTGCGGTGTAGGGCTGTCCGCCCCAGTATGTCGGAATCTGAGTGGCCAATGAACTTAACCCGAGTTCTTTCAGCGATTCCGCCACTGCGCCGTTCGAGGAGAATGTCGAGGCGGAGTCGCCGCCTGCGAAGTCGGGAATCAGCATGTTCCAACTCTCGCCGATGCCGTAACTCCATGCTGTGGCGTATTGCAGGTCCAGACCGCGCGACGCCGTTTCGTCGTCGGCAATCTCCGAACCTCCGCGAATGGTGCTGTCGGTGTGCTGCGCCGTGTACCAGAGCGGTGCGAAATTGGAGCCGAGCGCCAGCAGTGCCGCTGCTGCAAGAATGCCAGTGCGTACGGCGAAATCGGGCAAATGCCGTTCGCGGATTGCGAATACGAGGTCGCTTATCCACAGCGCTGCGGCTGCGAGTACGAAGTAGAATGCTATCTGCGGATGGTTCGCGCCGATTTCGAGTGATGCGAAGAGCGCCGTTAGCGTTCCGCCGAGCCATTTGCGGCGACTGCGCAGCGTCATGAATATCGCACCCATCATTGCCGGTGCGAATACCAAAGCCCACATTTTCGTAACGTGTCCCGCACCTATAATCAGAAAAAAGTAGGTCGAAAGTCCGTAAGCGAGTCCGGTTACGATGCCTATCCACGGTGACATTCCCATCATCACGATCATCAGCCATGCGGCGAACATCGCGAAGAAGATGAAGCCTGCGGGAGTGTTCACGATGCCTAATACCCTATCCGCAGAGTATTTGACTATCTGCGCCGGATATCGGATGTTGATGAGGTATGCCGGCATTCCGCCGAACATCGCTCCCGTCCACTGCGGATCTTCGCCATAGTCGGTACGGCATTCGCGAATGTCGCGACTCATTCCGTCGAACTGCTGTATGTCGTGCTGAGGCAGTATGCGCCCCTCGAACTGCGGGGCATAGCATACGACACTCACTACTAAAAACAGTATCGCCGCCGTTAGCACAGGTGCGGCTTTGCGAAGTATGTCGGTTATTCCGGTCATAGAAATAGGTTTTTTAAGTCCTTAAAGCCATTAAGGACTTTAAGGGCGGGCGGTCGTCGCGCGATTGCGAGCCTTTATCGCCCAAAGATAGAAAAAATATCGATTTGGGGAGTTCGCATAACGAAAAATCACTATCTTTGGCAAAGATATACGATGAATATGACGACACTCGATACAATTCGCAAGCCGATTGAGGAGGATTTGAACCGGTTCGACGATTTCGTTCGTCGCAACTTCAACGAAAGAGGAGACTCGCTGCTTGCACAGATGTTGGACTACGTGCTTTCGTCGCGCGGTAAGGGTCTGCGACCTGCGATAGTGATGCTTTCGGCAGGAGCGAACTCGCCGTCGGGAGGATTCGGCAAGCGGACGCTGCTCGCCGGAATGCTCGTGGAGATGATTCATGTGGCATCGCTCGTCCACGACGACGTGATCGACGAGTCGGACATGCGTCGCGGTCGTGCGTCGGTCAATGCCCGCTGGCAGTCGCGCAATGCGGTGATAGTCGGCGACTATATTTTGGCGCGGAACATGGATATCGGGTTGAGAAGCGGCCAATACGATCTGCTCACCCATATCATCGGCAATATGTCGGTGTTGTGCGAAGGCGAGATCCTGCAAAGCGATCACGCCGGCAAACTCGACACGTCGCGCGAGGCTTATTTCGATATCATATACAAGAAAACGGCAAGTCTGTTCGGTTCGTGCGCTTCGGCGGGTGCGATGTCGGTCGGGGCATCGTCAGACCGTGTGGAGCGTATGCAACGATACGGCGAGGCGTTGGGAATGGCGTTCCAGATTGCGGACGACATTCTCGACTATACGCTCGACAACAATACCGGCAAACCGTGCAACAACGATCTGCGTGAACGCAAGATCACGCTGCCGCTCATCGAGGCTCTCGATGCGGCGGACGAGGGGTTGCGCGACGAGGTGATGTCGCATCTGGAAAGATGTGCCGATGAGGAGAGCAGTGTGGTGTTCGTCCGCGATTTCGTGAGCGAATATCACGGAGTCGAACGTGCGCGTAAGACGATGGAGGAATACGCTTTGAAGGCGGCGACGCTGCTTTCGGAGTGCGAACCGTCGGCATATCGCGATTCGTTGGCGAACCTCTGTTCATACGTGGTCGAACGCGACAGATAGTCCGTCTCGGATGCCGATTCATCGAATCGAACCGCTTAGTCATTCTGAGCAACGCGAAGAATCTAAAAACAACAGATGTTTCGCTTCGCTCGATATGACGGCACGATGATGAGTCGGGTGTAAATGAATATGAAAATAGACAGAAAACCTTAAAACAACTTTCAAATGGAAAAGGCAGGACAGAAAAATTTCACTTTGCCCATAATCATGATGTTTGCACTCTTCTTCATGATAGCATTCGTTACCGGATTGCAGAATCCGCTGGGCGTAATCGTAAAGGATCAGTTCGATCTGGCGAACTGGCAGTCGCAGTTGGGCAATGCGGCTAATTTCATCGCCTACGCATTCATGGGTATTCCTGCGGGAATGATGCTTTCGCGTATCGGTTACAAGCGTACCGCACTGACGGCTATCGCCGTGGGATTTATCGGTGTGGCGGTAATATATCTTGGCGGACAGACCGAGAACTTCTACGTTTATCTTACCGGCGCATTCATCGGCGGATTCTCGATGTGTATGCTCAATACGGTAGTCAATCCTATGCTCAACACAATCGGTGGCGGAGGCAACAAGGGTAACCAACTCGTGCAGTTCGGCGGTTCGTGCAATTCGCTGGGCGCAACGATCGTTCCCGTACTCGGCGGTTATCTGATGGGTTCGGGCAACACGATCGCCAGCACGTCGCCGGCTCTGTGGCTTGCGATGGGAATCTTCCTTCTTGCATTCGTGGTTCTCTATATGACCGATATTCCGGAGCCGTTCGTTGTGTCGGAGAAGAAAGACGCGAAGGACAAGCATTCGGCGTTGTCGTTCCGCCATTTCATCCTCGGCACGGTCGGCATATTCGTTTATGTCGGCATCGAGGTCGGCATTCCGAATATCGCAAACCTTTATATGACAGGTTCTGCCGCTGACGGCGGACTCGGTATCGCAGGTTCGACAGCGGGTATGATCATCGGCGTTTACTGGCTGCTGATGCTCGTAGGCCGTCTTATCGGCGGCGCGCTCGGCGCACGCTTCTCGTCGAGAGCGATGCTTACTACGGTTTCGACAGTCGGAGTTTTCCTCGTTATTCTTGCGATGTATCTGCCTCCGATCGAAGTGATGATGCCTGCGTTCGACAACAAGACGCTGTCGTTCGCTCTCGAAGCCGTTCCGGTCAACGTCATGCTTCTGATGCTGTGCGGTCTGTGTACGTCCATCATGTGGGGCGGCATCTTCAACCTCGCAGTCGAAGGTCTGGGCAAATATACTTCGATGGCATCGGGTCTGTTCATGGTTATGGTTTGCGGCGGCGGTATCCTGCCTGCGATTCAGGGTTGGATTGCCGATAAAACGAACTATATATCGTCATATTGGCTTATAGTCGCATTGCTCCTTTACCTGCTCTTCTATGCTCTCGTCGGTTCGAAAAACGTGAACAAGGATATTCCGGTGGAGTAGCCCAGCGCGTCATAACGGGCAATATACTGCGTTGTTTTCGATATTTCGGTTTCGGTTATTTACGATGGGAAACTCCCTCGCCGAAAATCTCAACGCCTTGTATATTACCCTTTCTGACACACTGTCGCAGCAGTTTATGGTATAATATCCGGCACAGAAATGTGCCGGATATTTTTTAGGGACCTTAAAGTCCCTAAT
>ENA-UOIZ01000964-UOIZ01000964.1-human-gut-metagenome-genome-assembly--contig:-P88-NODE-964-length-26511-cov-69.714469_pt1 | contig 26511 bp, 19 predicted proteins | sample MGYA00242336_ERZ723883 | MGnify/ENA metagenome assembly ERZ723883 | reverse complement strand
GCACCATGTACTGCTCCACCAGACGCTCGGCGGCGCGCATGCCCTTCCAGCCCACGGAAGCGCGCTGATTCAGCGGGTCATCGCCGTAGCCCAGCTGCTTGACGATGTGTTCCAGGCCGCCGCCCTCCAGTTCGGTGACGCCGTAGGCGTGGGCACCCAGCACCAGCGTGCCGAACACCGCCAGACCGGTGGGACAGGTATCGTCCTTCCAGATCTTCGCCTCGCTGGTCTCGATGAAGCGGATGTTGCCCAGCTTGCCGATCTCGCCGCGGAACATGGTCTCGGGGTCAGCGTACTTGTGCACCTCAATGAACTCCTTGCTGGTCTTGAGGTCGTAAGCGGCATAGGGGTGGATGATGGCGATGTAGCTGTCGCCGATGGGGTCCGCGTTCATTGCGCCCAGCTGCGCCGCCGCCTGAAAGAACAGCTTCGGGGTCAGGGTGCAGCTCTTGTCCAGCGCCTTGCGGCTGGCCACGGCGGTCTCAGTGCCGTCGGAAGACAGCTTGGGCGCATAGATGACGTTGGTGCCGCCCGCCAGCACATCGCGGGTGATGCTGTCCAGCGTGCGGCCCGCCTGGCTTGCCAGCACGCGGGTTGCCTGCACCACGTTGTTGTCGATGGCGGTCATCTGCAGCACATCGGTCAGCGGGGTCCAGCCGCCGTACTGGTGCAGGTCGCTGGTAATGGTGGTCACGTTCAGGGCCTGGCCGTTGGGGGTCACACCCTCGGTCAGCGGGGTGGACGCCTTGGGCAGGCTGTCGTACTTGCGGAACTCGATGGTCTTGCCGCCGTTCTGCGGCACCGGGTAGTAATCGGCGAACTGGTCGTGCACCAGACGCGGCTCGGCCTGGTCGATGAGACGCTTCTCGTAGAAGGTCTTCATCTCCGGCGACATGGTGGCGGTGGTGTTCTGGTTCTCGGCGAACAGCTGGATGTTGAAATCGTTGAAATTCTGGTTCATAGTCGTTTCCTTTCCTTTTTCTAAAACTGCTTTCACAATACGATCTGTGCCCCGTGGAGCACGCGGCGTTCCAGCGCTTCCCGCTGGGCGCGGGTCATGCTGGCCACATCCGGGCGGATGGTGGCCGCGCCGCCGGGCTGGATGCCGTTCTCGGCAGGCCGTGCAGCCCGCTGCTGGATGCGCTCCACGACCCCCTGCTCCACGGTCTGGGCGGCCGTGCGCAGACTTTCGTCATAGTGGGCCAGCCGGTAGGCGTCCTGCACCCGCATCCCGGGCAGCTGCATCAGGCGGCGCATCTCCGGGTTCTGCAGCTCCTGTTTCAGGCTGAAATCCGGTTGGCTGCGGCGCAGGGCAGCTTCCTCTGCGGCCCAGCGGGCGTGCAGGCCGCGCACCGTGTTCTGTGCCATCGCGGGCAGATGCGGCAGCAGCGGCAGGTTCCGGTCCGGGCGCGGTGCGGGCGGTTCCGGCTGCGTCGGTCCGGGCAGATGCTCGGGCGGTGTTTCCGGTGCCTGCGGCCCGGCGGGTGCTTCCGCCCCGCCGGGCTTCATGGTACCGGACGCCACCGCCTGCCGGGTCTGCGCTTCACTCAGGGCCGGGGCTGCGGGGGCGGCACCGCCGTCCTCACTGGCAAAGAGCTGCAGGTCCATCATGCTCTCCTTTCCTCTCTGGCTCACATCCGCAAAGCGGACATTCTCCGGGTAGCGCTCGGCCAGCAGCACAAAGCAGGCTTTTGCCAGCTCAAAGGCCCCCTGCACCCACTCGGCACAGGGTGCATCGGCCTGCACGGCCAGACGCGGACCGTCCGGTTCGTCAAAGGCATCGCTGTGGGCATTTTCCTCCCCGGCCAGCAGATACACCAGCCCCTGCATCACGGTGCTGGCCCCGGCGCAGACGATGTCCTGCCCGGCGGGCGCATAACCCGCGTGACCGGCGGCTTCCAGTCGGCAGCTCAGCCCGGCCGGGGTGTCCATTTCACTGTAAACGATCTTCATCATAGTTTTCACCTCCTTTTCTTACGTCAGATTCATGGCTTTTGCGGCGGCAGCGGTGGGCAGGGCGCTGCCCAGCCCGGCAAGCTTCGTGCCTGCGGCCTTGCCGCTTTTCTGCGTGAACGCGCTGCTCACGCTGCGGGTCAGGCCCCCGGCGGTGTTCTGGCCGCCGCCCTGCATCTCGATCACTGCCGCCATCTGCACCATCTGATCCTGCATCTGCGCCAGCTTCTGGGCAAGGGTGCCGTTCTGCTGCACCCGCTGGCGCACCTTTTCGACGCCCTCAAAGTCCATCATGTCCAGCGCAGCGAGGGCGGCGTCGGCGTTTTCCGGCTTGAAAAAGCCCAGCTGGTAACACTCCTTCGCGGTCTCATTCTGTGAAAGGCGGCTGAAGGTGCTCTTTTTTGCCGCGCTCACCACAATGTCAAAGATAGGCTCCCGGCTGCCCAGCTCCACCCCGCCCAGCGACCTGCCGGGCACGGGGCGCAGTGCGGCCGCCGAGAAGGGCACGAACTGGTTCTCGCCCCCTGCCCCCACGATGCGGAACACCCGCTGCTCATCGTAGAACTGGCGCATCAGCTCAATGATGAGGTAACACTGCTTTGCAAAGGCGCGGTAGGCGCTCTTGAGCATGTCGCGGCTGAGCTTCGAGCCTGCCTCCTGCAGGGCCGCGATGGCACTGGCCGCCGTCACACCGCCAGCCGTGCCGCCCTGGGTCAGGTCGCGGTTGCCGCTGATCTCCTTCAGCTCCTCGATGCGGCTCTGGCGGTAGCTCAGGCTGTTGCCCTGCAGTCCGGCCGTCTGCAGCGGGCGGAAGCTGTCGTCGTTCAGCCGGCCCGCCACATGGACGATGTCCCGGCTGAAGTCGGCCAGTTCTTCCTCGTTCACGCCCGCCGTGTCGCTGAGCACATACCGTTGCTTGGCTGAGAGCAGTACGTTCTCGTCCATGGCATGGTTCATCTTGTCGATGGCGGTCTGGCAGTCCTTCATCACGTCGATGTAGCCAAAGCCCGCCGGGCTGTCCTCCTCCACAAACAGCGGGTCGAACACGAAGGGATACTGCCCGTGGTCGTAGAGGCCACGGCCAGCCAGGGCCGGGTCGTTCTGGCTGGCGTAGAGCACCACCCCGTTGCAGAACTTACAGTAGTGCAGCACCATGCGGCCATTTTCATCCGGGCGTTTATAATACCAGTCCACCACGACGCTCTTGGTGCTGGTGTCCTGCCCGGCATCGTGGATGTAACGGGGCACGTCCAGCACGCTGGCGGTGCGGCCTTTCAGCTGCGGGTACTGCGCACACAGCCGGGCGGTGTCCTCCAGGCTCAGGCTGAAAAAGTCCGGCGAAGACTGGATGTCCTCCACACCCGGCTCCCAGTAGAGCATCAGCAGGTTGACACTGCGCACCGCAATGTCGCCGATGCCACCCCGTGCCGCCGCGTCCCAGAAGATGCCGGTGACCCCGGTGCCCTGTTTGAGCTTGCGCCACCAGCCGTCGCTGTACACCTTCTCGTAGTCGGCCTGCTCCAGCACCACCGGCAGCACGCTGGAAAGCGCCCGCGCCGTCTCCTCGTCGTCGGCCGCCCGGGGCAGCACGTTGGGTTCCGGGTAGTTGTCCATGGCGTCGGCGTGCTTGTTGGCGATGCTGTTGAACAGCCACCCGCTGGAAGGCTGGGCCTTGCCAGGCATCATGGGGTTCTGGTAATTTTTCCAGTGCCCCATGCGGAACCACAATTCGTTATCCACAATGCGCTTGTCCAGTGCCGCCTTTCCGGCCTTGTAGCGCTGCAAAGTCTGCATCGCCTCGGCCACCTGTGCTTCGCCCACCGGCAAAGCTTCGTTCTCGTATTCGTCCATCGCGTTTCTCCTTTTCATCTTTATAAGCTCGCCCCTTCGGGAGCGCTGCCTGAGAGGTTCAAATTCGGTAAAATCTTGCCCGCTTGTGCAGTTCCAGCGGGTCGTCGGGCATGGGCGGTGCCGCACAGCGCACCGGCGGGCTGATGGGGTTTTCCATCAGCACATAGCGGCACTCGTCGTAAATGTGGTCCTCCTGCCGGGTGTCGATGTCCTCCACGTTGCTTTCGTCGTATACGAGGTTCGGGATGGTGCGGATAAAGTGCTTGCAGGTGTTGAATACCTGCAGCATGGGTCTGCCGTCGGTGTCAAAGTTCAGCCGGTAGTGGAACTGCATCTTGCCCGCAAGGCGGGTGTGGTCGCCGGGCGACCAGTGCAGAAAGTTCGGGCTGCGTTCCATCATGGCGGCGATGCTCTCGCCCCGGCTCTCGTCGAAGATGGCCGGGTCGGCGATGCCGTGAATGACCCGCCCACGCAGCAGCGGGTCGTTCTGTTCCACCTCCCGGATGCGGCGGGCCTGCTCCACCGGGTCGATGCGCAGGCCCTCGTTGGGGCGGCCGGTGCAGCCGTACAGCTCCTTGATGCGGTAGAGCCGCCCCTCCTCGTCGGCGGCATACCACCCCACCGAGAAAGGCTTCGAGAAGCCGAAGTCGAACCCGCGGTAGATGGCCCAGTGCTTCGGAATGGCGAAGGGTGCGATAACGTGGGTCCAGCGCTGGTCCTGGTAATGGGCCGGGTCGTTGCGCCACTCAGTGAACACCTGCCCGGAAAAGCTGTCCCAGCTGCCGTAGAGCAGCGCCTGCTTTTCCGCTTCCGGCAGGCTGGCAAGGCTGGCCAGATATCCCGGGTCGTTGGCCAGCAGGGCGGGGTTATCGAAGATGCTGGACGGGATGAACACCCGCGCCCTTTGCAGCTTCTGCTCGGTGCCGTTCGGGCACTTCACCGTATATTCCTCGGTGATGGGCGTGCCGGGCGGGGCGGGCGTGATGAACCGCGCCTTCACCCACCCGTGGCCGATGCCGCCGGGGTTGGTGGTGGCCCGCATGTACACCCGGGTGCCCGGGCCGGTGGGGCGGTTGCGGCTCATCATGTAGCTGTACTCTTCCCACTCAAAGTGGGTCAGCTCGTCGAAGCCGATGAAGTCGAAGGCTTTGCCCTGATAGTTCGTGCGGTCTTTTGTGTACTGCATGGAGCCAAAGTAAATTTTGGCCCCGCTGGGGAAGGTCCACACATGGGCCGTGGCGTTGTACTGTGCCTTCGGGAAGGCCCTGCGGTAGTACATCTGGCTCTTGTCCACCAGGTCCGAAAGCTGCGGGTAGGTCTTGCGCAGGATCAGCGCCCGGTAGTGTGGGATGTCCACCTGCCGCAGCGCTTCCACGATCAGCGCGTCGCTCTTGCCGCCGCCGGCTGCCCCGCCGTACAGTGCTTCCGGCTCCGGGCGGCGCATGAATTCGGCCTGCCGGGGCTGGGGCCGCCACACCACCGGCGTTCTGTTTTCTGCTGTGTTCATATCTCCTCCTCCACCTGCGGCAGCAGCACCACGCCGCACTCGGCCCCTTCGGTCTGGGTGCCCTGCTCGTTCAGGGTCTTTGCCACAGCGGCCAGATCTTTCAATACGGCGGTGGCCTCCTTCAGTCCCTTCATGGTGCCCGGGTCCGCCGTGCCTTCCCTCTTTGCGGCTTTCTGGCGGTCGTTCAGCTCCCGCACCTGCTGTGCCAGCAGGGTGCTCAGGGTGTCGGTGGCGCGGCCGAGGCTCGCCAGGCCTCTTGCCTGTTTTGTCTGCCCCATCGTGTTCAGGTCATCTCCTTTCCGGCGTTCCGCCTGTCCATGGCAAAAGGATACCACCCTTTCCCGCATCCCGACAGGGTGTACTTTTTCGGGCCCACAGAGTATTTTTTCACAGCCATTATTCAGTTTGTATAAAATCAGCTCATTTTTTATCATCTGTCATCGCTGTTTTTTGAAAAGCGTTGATTTTTGCAAAGAAAAAAACGTGCAGTAATTTTCCCGCCCGGGCAAAATTTCCTGCACGCTCTCTATAGTCATACTCATTTGCGAAATTTGGACAAAAAATGAAAAAACTGTGTTTTTTTCGTGGACAACGCCCCTTCAAACATGCTACAATAGGTACTGTTCTTCCCGCTGTTTCCCACTGGCGGGATATTTTATTTGGAATCAGGAGGTTCTTCATGTTAGAAAATGTCTTTCATCTGAAAGAAAACCACACCGATGTCAAGACCGAGATCATGGCTGGTATCACCACCTTCATGACCATGGCCTACATCCTTGCGGTCAACCCCAACATCCTGTCCGCTTCGGGCATGGACTCCGAGGCTGTTCTGATCGCCACCGCACTGGCATCCTTCGTCGGCACTGCCCTGATGGCTCTGCTGGCCAACTACCCCTTCGCCCTGGCTCCCGGCATGGGCCTGAACGCCTACTTCTCCTACACGGTCGTCCTGACCATGGGCTACAGCTGGCAGCTGGCCCTGATGGCCGTCTTTGTGGAAGGCATCATCTTCATCGTGCTGTCTCTCACCAATGTGCGTGAGGGCATCTTCAACGCCATTCCCATGACCCTGAAAAGCGCCGTCAGCGTGGGCATCGGCCTGTTCGTTGCTTTCGTCGGTCTGCAGAACGCAAAGCTGATCGTCAACAGCGATTCCACCCTGGTCACCTACCAGCACTTCAAGGGCGAGACCTTCCACAGCGTTGGCGTGGGCGCCATCCTGGCCCTGATCGGCGTGGTCATCACCGCTATCCTGCTGGTCAAGCGCGTCAAGGGCGGTATCCTGTACGGCATCCTCATCACCTGGGTGCTGGGCATCCTCTGCGAGCTCACCGGCCTTTACGTCCCGAACCCGGATGCCGGCATGTACTCCGTCATCCCCACCGCCTTCGTCAGCTTTGACTTCTCCGCCCTGGGCAAGACCTTCGGTCAGGTGTTCAAGACCGACTTCTCGGGCTTTGATTTCCTGAACTTCTTCGCCGTCATGTTCTCTTTCCTGTTCGTGGACCTGTTCGACACCCTGGGCACCCTGATCGGCGTGGCTTCCAAGGCCGACATGCTGGATGAGGACGGCAAGCTGCCCCACATCAAGGGCGCACTGCTGGCGGACTCCATCGCCACCTGCGCCGGTGCTGTGCTGGGCACTTCCACCACCACCACCTTCGTCGAGAGTGCTTCCGGCGTTACCGAGGGCGGCCGCACCGGTCTGACCGCTATGACCACCGGTGTGCTGTTCCTGCTGGCCACCATCTTCAGCCCGCTGTTCCTGACCATCCCCAGCTTTGCAACGGCTCCGGCTCTGATCATCGTGGGCTTCTACATGATGGGTTCCGCCGTCAAGATCGACTTCAACGACCCCAGCGAGGGCATCCCTGCCTTCCTGACCATCCTGGCCATGCCCACTGCTTACAGCATCTCTGAGGGCATCGCCATCGGCGTCATCTCCTGGACCCTCATCAATGTGATCACCGGCAAGGCCAAGGAGAAGAAGATCAGCCCGCTCATGTACGTGCTGACCGTGCTGTTCATCCTGAAGTACGTCTTCCTCTAAGCCGCTGGATTTTATTGCACACAAAAAGCTCCCGTCCGATGGACGGGAGCTTTTTGCGTTGTTTATGATTTTAAATAGCCTCCGCGTTCGCTCTGGCTATCTTCAGCGGAAGCATTCTTTTTTATTCGCGTTTGTCGCGACCCCGACGTTTGTCAGGGCAAAGCCCTTCCATCTGCTAACGCAGACCACTCGCCTGCTTAAAAGCCCCACTGGGGCTTTTATTGCTATGCAACCGCAGGGCCGCTCCAAACGCCTTTTCACGGCAGGAATTATTTGTGTCTCGGGTGGATATGGATCTCCGGGATGGCTACGTTATCGTAATGGATGGGCTTGTCCGCCGCAGGCGTCCCGTCCGCATCCGCGTGATGCGCCACCTTGCCGGTGTGCACCTCCGGCACAGCCACAGTTTCCTCCTCGTGGTCATGGGGCTGTTTTTTCCACAGCTTCTGCTGCAGCCACATTTTCAGATGGTGATGAAGCGACATTGCACGTCTCCTTTCCCGGTGCGGGGCTCCCCGCCCGAATTCCGCAAAAAACGTTCTCAGATAAAGTTGATAAACACCGTGATGACCAGGCTGTTCAGGAAGTCCGCGAACAAGCTGCCCACCAGCGGGATCAGCAGATAGGCTTTGACCGAGGGTGAATACCGGTCGCAGATGGCCTGCATGTTGGCCATGGCGTTGGGCGTTGCGCCCATACCGAAGCCGCAGGTACCGGACACGATGACCGCTGCATCGTAATCGCGGCCCATGATGTTGAACACCACCAGCACCACATACAGGATCATGAACAGGGTCTGGCCCGCCAGCAGCACGATCAGCGGCAGGGCCAGCTCTGCCAGCTGCCACAGCTTCAGGGTGATCATAGCCATGCCCAGGAACAGCGACAGGCAGATGCCGCCGATGTCGTTGATCTCGCCCATATACACGGTGTAGCCGCCGCCGTATTCGCCCACATTGCGGATAAACGCCGCCGCGATCATGGCACCGATGTAGATGGGGAAGGTCATGCCCGTCAGGCTCAGCACCTTGGAAAGCACCGTGCCGATGCCCATGGCGATGATGAGCTGGAAGCTTGCCGCCGGGTACATGGTGGTGTGGCGCTCGTGCTTGATCTCCTCCTCCACCAGCAGGCTGTCGTCTTCGGGCACCACGGTGGCCAGCAGGTTGTGCCGCTCAATGAGCATCTTGCCCAGCGGGCCGCCCATCATGCTGCCCGCGATCAGGCCGTAGGTGGCCGCTGCGGTGCACAGGGTGGTTGCACCTTTGATGCCGAAGTCTTCCAGCACCGGGCCGAAGGCACCGGCCGTGCCGTGGCCGCCCACCATGGGGATGGAGCCGGTGCACAGGCCCACAAGGGTATCCACGCCCAGCAGCTTCGCCAGCCCCACCGCGATAAAGTTCTGGCTGACAATCAGCACGATGACCACGCCCAGAAACACGATCATGGCCTTGCCGCCGCTTTTCAGCACCTTGAGGTTTGCCTGGAAGCCCACCGAGGTGAAGAACATCACCATGCAGACTTCCTTCAGCGTGTCGTCAAATGCAAACTCGGCCACGCCGGTCACATAGCACACGCAGGTGAAAATGGCGAACAGCACGCCGCCAATGACGGGTGCCGGGATGCAGAACCGCTCCAGCAGCCGCACCCGTTCCCGCAGGAACTTGCCCAGCATCAGCACCAGCACGGCAATGGCCAGCGTCTGATACATATCCAATTCGATCTTCATTCTTCGCTTTCCCTCTGTTCCCGGCCGCTCAATCGACCGTAATTCCCGCCGCCTTATAGTAAGCGGCCGCACCCGCGTGGAACGGGATGCCAACGCCCTCTACAGCGTCCTGTTCCGCGTCCAGCGGAATGCCAAGCTGTTCTTCCATACCTTCCCGGCCGGAGAACAGCAGCTCGGTCAATTTCTGCACCTGCTTTGCGGGCAGCTCGTCGCTGGCCAGCAGAACGGCTTTCACGCCCACGGTCTGCACATCCGTGTCCTGGCCGGGATACGTACCTGCCGGCAGCGTGACCGCACTGTAGGCGCTGTAAGCGCTCGTCAGACGCTGGGCTGCCGCACCGTCCACATTCAGCAGACGGATGCCGCACTCCCCGGCAAGCTCGGTCAGCACCGGGCTGGGTGCGCCTGCCGTGATAAAGATGGCATCCACCTTGCCCGCCTGCAGCTGGGCGGCAGCGTCCTCATAGTTCAGGTTCACGGTGTCCACCAGCTTGTCGTTCAGGCCGTAGGCCGCCAGAATTTGCAGTGCGTTCTGCTCCGAGCCGGATTCCTCCGCACCGATGCTCACGGTCTTGCCCTGCAGGTCTTCCACAGACTGGATGTCCGCGTCTGCCCGCACCACGATCTGGCAGGCCTCGGTGTACAGCGCCGCCACCGCGCCAAAGCCGCGAGTCTCCTCCTCATCGGCAAAAATGCCGGTCTGGTCGTAGGCGTCCTGCGCAAGGTCCCCCTGCGCAATGGCCAGCTGCAGGTATTCGCCGGTCAGCAGGCGCAGGTTCGCCGCTGAACCGGCCGTGGTCTTGAGCTCCACGGTACCGTTATCCGTCTCGTTTTCCAGTGCGGCATACAATTCGCCAAAGGCGTGGTACACACCGCCCTCACCGGCCACGCCGAAACGCAGCCGTTTCGCCGTCTGTGCCGACGCACATCCGTTCAGCAGCAGCACCGCCAGCAATGTCCCGGCCAGCGCCGCTGCAAACCATTTCTTTTTCATTCGTTTTCCACTCCTCTCCCTGCCGCCGCAATGCGGCAGAGCTGTCAGGATAAATTATACGCATATTGCAGATGAAATGCAATCACTTCCCGCAAATCGGCAGCAAAGAAAAAGAAGGAGCGGCAAAACGGCCAAGGCCATTTTACCGCTCCACCCGAAAAGCGCTTCACCCTCCAAACAGCCCAAAGAAGCTGGTGTGGGTCACGCCCAGCACAAGGAACAGTGCGATCAGCGCAAACAGCACCCCGATGATGATATCCATCTGGTGCACTGTCAGCGGGAATTTATCGTACATTTTCTCCTTCGCGTTCACAAAGTTCTTGTCGCCGTTGTCCAGCAGGCTCTTTTTGCCCGCTTCAAGATCGGCCTTCCGGCCTGCCAGTTCAGCCTGCTCCTGCGCAAGCTTTGCCTCCCGTGCGGCGAGGGCGGCCTCGCGCCGGGCCAGTTCTTCCTCGCGCTGCTCCGGGGTCTGTGTCTGCTGTGCCATCCTGCACCTCCTGATGGTGTTTTCTTTTATGATACCACACGATCATGAACAAATAAACCAAAAAGCGGGCTGCCCGCCCGAAAGCAGACAGCCCGCCGGAAAGAGGTCTTACTTCTTTGCCAGGTACTTGCGGATATCGATGGCCACAGCCACGATGATGACAAGGCCCTGCACGATGTAGGTGTAAGAGGAGTTGACGTTCATGAACTGCAGAGCGACCTTCATCAGCTCAAAGACCAGAACGCCGACCAGAACGCCGGGCACGGTGCCGACGCCGCCGGTGGTGGAAACACCGCCGATGGTGCAGGCTGCGATGGCGTCCAGCTCATAGCCCATTGCAGTGTTGACGGATGCGCCGCCGGACTTTGCAGCCAGCAGGCAGCCTGCCAGACCGAACATGCAGGAGGCCAGGATGTAGATGCGGATCTTGGTGGCGTAAACGTTGACACCGGCCACCTCAGCAGCAGCCTCGTTGCCGCCGATGGCGTACATGTACTTACCGTGGCGGGTCTTGTTGTACAGGAACCAGAAGCATGCAGCCACGATAAGAGCGATCCAGATCAGCACAGGGACAGCCAGAATGGTGTTGGATGCCAGAGAGGTGAAGTTCTTGTTCAGGGAGCCAATGGGGGTACCTTTGGTGTACACCAGGCAGATACCGTAGACCACCTGCTGCATACCCAAGGTAGCAATGAAGGGCTGCACCTTCAGGTAGCTGACCACCAGACCGTTGCACAGACCCACGATGGCGCAGATGGCAATGACCAGAATGAACACCACAGGGGTGGGCAGGGTGGGCATATTGGGGTAGAACTTGCCGGAAGCGCCTTCGGTCTGCGCAAAAATGCAGGCAAGGCAGGCGGCAAAACCAGCCAGACGGCCAGCGGACAGGTCGTTACCGGTGGTGATCAGGCAGCCGGAAATGCCCAGCGCGATGATGTAGCGGATGGACACGTTCTTGAACAGGTTGATCATGTTGGTGCCGGAGAAGAAGTTGGGGTGAATGATGCCAACGATCAGGGTGACGGCCAGCATCATCACGATAATGGCGTTGTTGCTGAACCATTTGGCCACAGCCTTGCCATTCAATTTTTTGGTAGCTTCCACGATAGACAGCCTCCTTATTTACTGATTCGCCGCAGCGGTGGGTGCGGTCTCGAACTGGGTGGCCAGAGCCATGATGTTTTCCTGGGTGGCGTCCTTGCCGTCGATAAAGCCGGTGATGCGGCCGTCGCACATGACCATGACGCGGTTGGACATGCCAATGATCTCGCTCATTTCCGAGGAGATCATGATGATGCTCTTGCCCTGCTTTGCCAGCTCGGCGATGATACAGTAAATTTCATACTTTGCACCAACGTCGATGCCGCGGGTGGGCTCGTCCAGAATGAGCACATCGGGGTTGTTGGCCAGCCACCGGGCGATCAGCACCTTCTGCTGGTTGCCGCCGGAAAGGCTCTTGATCTGGGTCTTGGGGCTGGGCACCTTGATGGCCATCTTTTCCTTGTTGGTGGCCACCAGGTCAAGAATTTTCTTGTTGTCCAGCATGATGGGGCCCTTGCGCAGAGCATCCAGCGATGCAATGGAGATGTTGTCGGCCACGCTCAGCACACCCATGATGCCGGTGGCGCGGCGGTCCTCGGTCAGCAGAGCCACGCTTTTCTGGATGGCGTCGCGGGGCTGCTTGATGTTGACTTCCTCGCCCTTGATCCACACTTTACCGGAAGTGTGGGCACGCAGGCCGAAGATGCCTTCCATCAGCTCGGTGCGCTGTGCGCCCACCAGACCGGCCACGCCCAAAATTTCGCCCTTGTGGATCTCGAAGCTGCAGTGGCGGAAGGAACGCGGGTGGATGGAAGTGAAGTCCTCCACCTTCATCATCACTTCGTCGGAGGGGTGGTTCTCCAGCGGGGGATACAGGTTGGACAGCTCACGGCCGACCATCTTTGCGATGATCTGCTCTTTGGTCATCTCGGCCACGTCCCACTTGCCGATGTACTTGCCATCGCGCATGATGGTCACTTCGTCCGCGATCACCTTGATCTCGTCCATCTTGTGGCTGATGTACACCAGCGCCACGCCCAGCGCCTTCAGTTCGCGCATGATGCGGAACAGGCTCTCGACTTCGTTGGCGGTCAGGGACGATGTGGGCTCGTCCAGGATCAGCACCTTGCAGTTTGCAGAGACCGCCTTTGCGATCTCCACCATCTGCATCTGTGCAATGCTCAGGGAGCCCAGCTTTGCATGGGGGTCGATCTCCAGCTTCAGCTTCTTGAGCAGTTCCTCAGTCTCTTTGTACATTTTGGGGTGATCCACCACCGTGATGGGGCCGTACTTCTTGGTGGGGTAGCGTCCCAGCCAGATGTTCTCGGCCACCGTGCGCGCCGGGATGGGCTGCAGTTCCTGGTGCACCATGGCGATGCCGCGGTTCAGCGCATCCAGCGGGGTGGGGATGTTCACCTTTTCGCCTTCGTATTCAATTTCGCCCTCGTCCATTTTGTAAATGCCGAACATGCATTTCATCAATGTGGACTTACCGGCGCCGTTCTCACCCATCAGCGCCATGACCTTACCGGGGCGAAGCTCCAGCTGGGCGTGATCCAGCGCTTTGACGCCGGGGAAGGTCTTGACCACGCCTTTCATTACCAGACGGTATTCTGACATTCCGCAGAGCCTCCTTGTCGTTTATTTTTAGGCCGCAGAAAAACCCTTTTCAAAACAAGGCGCGTGCGCGGAGAACATTTCTCGCACGCACGCGCTTTATAGCTTTGTTCAAGCTGTCAAGGTCCACTGCGCACCTTGCATTGTTTCAGGGAACTTTGGTCTTACTTCACATAGCTGGAAGCGTTGTCCTTGGTCACCTTCACATAGTCGACCCAGTAGTACTGCTCGACCTTGGAGCCCTCGACGTACAGCTTGGTTGCCTCCGCAGCTGCGGTAGCCTGGCCCACGTCGTCGTTCAGAACGGTACCGGTCATGTTGCCGTCCAGGACGTCCTGCACAGCCTCGGCCAGTGCGTCAACGCCGACCAGGTAGATGTCCTTGCCGACGGTGCGGCCAGCCTGCTGGATGGACTGCAGAGCGCCCAGTGCCATTGCGTCGTTGTTGCAGAAGACGACTTCGATCTGATCGCCGTACTGAGACAGAGCGTTTGCAACGTCCTGCTGAGCGGTGGTCTGGTCCCAGTTGTCCAGGTACTCGTACAGGCAGTTCACCTTCTTGCCGGCATCTTCCAGAGCCTTGATGGAGTACTCGGTGCGGTACTGTGCATCAATGTTCTCGGGGTCGCCCTTGCACATGATGTAGGTGATCACGCCGTCGCCGTTGATATCGCCCTGGGTCTCGGTCTCCAGGATCAGCTCGCCCTGGTAAGTACCGGACTGACGTGCGTCAGCGCCGACGTAGCAGCACTTGTCTGCGTAGGAGTCCAGAACGCTCTTGTCGGGCTCACGGTTGATGAAGACGATGGGGGTGCCGGAGGGAGAGATGGTGTCCACGATGGTCTGTGCGGAAGTGGTCTGCACGGGGTTGATGACCAGGACGTCCACACCCTGCTGCAGGAAGGTGTTGATCTGCTCGGTCTGGGTGTTCTGGTCGTTCTTGCCGTCCATGATGGTGACGGAGTAGCCCATGTCCTTCAGGTACTCTTCCAGATCGGTGCGGTACAGGGTCATGAAGTTATCAGCGAACTGATAGATGCACACGCCGATGTTGGCGGAGCCGTTGGTGGCAGCAGCAGAAGCAGCGGTGGAAGAAGCCACGCTGGATGCAGCAGTGCTGGAGGAAGAGCCGCCGCAGGCGGTCATGGCGGCGGCAGCGCCGACAACAGCAGAAGCCTTCAGGAAGTCACGACGAGAAATCATTTTCATAATAGTGTTCTCCTTCAATCGTATACAGCATTTTCTACAGGCGTAATTGTCGCACACACCTGTAATTCCTGTGTGTATTATACCTTCGCACAGGGCAAAATGACAAGAGAACAAGTTCACAAGATTGAAGGAAATATTTTGTGAGGTTTCAACAAAAGGAAGCCTACTCTGACAAAAGCTTTTCTTGAAGCATCACAATTTTTCATGCTTTTGCAACCAACAGACAAATGTGCCGGAAACGTGTCAGAATTCTTGCAAAAGGATTACAAATTGTTGCATTTCCTGTTTCGGCGCTTTGAGGTCTGCCTTGTGTTTTTTGAAAAGTTTTTTCAGGAATACATAAAAAGAGAACTCCCCGTGCCGCGTTTGCGGGCGCAGGGAGTTCGTTCTTTGCGTTTTTACAGTTTCAGCAGTGCCTTTGCAATGTTGAAATACACCAGCAGCGTGGTGGTATCCACGATGGTGGTGATCAGGGGCGAAGCCATCACGGCGGGGTCCACATGCAGCTTTTCGGCCACCACCGGCAGGATGCCGCCGATCAGCTGCGAGAGCAGGATGGTGCAGATCAGGGTCAGGCACACCACCAGTGCCACCGGGGCCGCCACGCGGTCCAGCAGCAGCATCTTGGCAAAGTTGCACACGGCCAGCGTGCCGCCGCACAGCAGTGCCACGCGGCTCTCACGCCACAGGATGCGGGGCAGGTCGCGGGGGCGGATATCGCCCACGGCCATGCCGCGGATGATGGTGGAGGTGCTCTGGCTGCCCGCGTTGCCGCCTGCGTCGGTCAGCATGGGGATGTAGGCGGTCAGCACGGTCACAGCGGCCAGTGCATCTTCATAGCCCCGGATGACCAGGCTGGAGAAGGTGGCGCTGATCATCAGAAACAGCAGCCACGGTGCGCGGCTCTTGTACAGGTCCCACATGCTCTGCTTGAAGTAGGGCTTATCGGACGGGCCGATGGCGTTCATCTTGGCGATATCCTCGCTGGCCTCGTCCTGCAGGATGCTGATGGCGTCATCAATGGTCACGATGCCCACCAGCCGGTTCTCGGCATCCACCACCGGGATGGCCAGGAAGCCGTACTTCTCGAACAGATTGGAGACATCCTCCTGGTCGGTGGTGGTGCCCACGCTGACCACATTGGTGTCCATCAAGTTCCGGATGGGCTCTGCGGTGTCCTTGGCCAGCACCAGCGCCCGCAGCGACACCACGCCGATCAGCTTGCGGCTGCCGTCGGTGACGTAGCAGTTGTTGATGGTCTCCTTATCAAAGCCGTTCTTGCGGATAGCATCCATGGCCTGCGCCACGGTCATGTCCGGCCGCAGCTCCATGAACTCGGTGGTCATCACGCCGCCGGCGGAGTCCTCGGGGTACTTGAGCAGTTCGTTGATCATGCGGCGGGTGGCCGGGTCTGCCTGGCCCAGGATGCGCTTGACCACGTTGGCCGGCATTTCCTCCACAAGGTCGGTGGCATCGTCCACGAACAGCTCGTCCACCACGGCCTTCAGCTCGGTGTCCGTCAGCCCGTCGATGAGCTTTTGCTGGGTCTCGGGCGTCAGCTCGGTGAACACGTCTGCCGCCAGGTCCTTCGGGCACAGGCGGAACAGCACCGGGAGCTTCTCGGCGGGCAGGTCTTCAAACACGGCGGCCAGGTCCGGCGCGGGCAGGGTCTCCATCACGTCCCGCAGGCTCTGGTACTTTTTGGCGTCATCCAGGTTCGCCAGCATGGTCTTCAGGGTGTTGATCGAAATTTCAGACATAAAAAGCTGCCTCCTTTTTTCCAGGCGGCAGCTTGAATCATCTACGCAGGGGAACACGAACACACGCCGTGCGCGTTCACGCACAGCAGGGCCATTTCCCGGCATTTCCAAAGGCTGCCGTCTGGTTCACTGATCGGGGATATAACGTGCTGCTACTACCGGCAGGTTCCATGACGACCACCTCGTTTCTGTGTTGTGAAAAGCATTTCAGTGTTTTCCGCCCATTACTTTACCACGGCTTTTGCACCGCGTCAACCCCGTGCCGAAAATTTTTCCGGTTCTTTACAAAAAGCAAAAGCGCCCGACGATATTTTTCGTATCATCAGGCACTTTTGTGGTTTTTCAGGGGTTATTCGGCGGCCGTGTCAAACAGGCCCTTCTGCTTTGCCTTTTCCCAAGTCAGGCAGACGCGCAGCTTGCTCACCGGGAAAGCCGGGTGGAACTTGCCGTCTTCTGCGGCATCCATCAGGCCCTGCTCCACAGCCCAGCGGGCGGCCTTCTGAGCGTCGGTGTCCTCGGCGCTGAGGTCGCTGTAGAGGGCCGTGCTTTCCGGTTCCGGCTTGCCTGCACGCTCCCACAGCAGCTTTGCCAGAGCAATGCGGTTCGTGGGCATAGCCACGTCGTCCATGGCGAGGATGCGGTACAGGCCGGTGCCCACTTCATAAGCGCCAACCGCCGCAATGCCGCCGATGACCACACCGGCCGCGATATCGCCGCCGTAGTCGGTATCGCTGGGTCCAATCGGGTCAATGGGGTCCTCCTTAAAGTTTGCCTTCACTTCCACATCCTTATTCGGCATGGTGAAGCTCACCTTGGCGGGGTCGTTTGCGTCCGGAGTCAGGAAGGTGCTCGGGTCTTTCTCAACACCATCCACCGTCACCGTCCAGCCGGTGAAGTGCTCGTTGGCTTCCGGCTCCCTGCGCGTTGCTGTTACAGTATCGCCCATAGCAGCTTCGGGCTTATCCACAGTGCAGTCTACAGGCGTGATATTATACGGAATATTGCTATAATACGGTTCCACCTTAACATTATAGGCGGGCATGGTCAGGGTCGCGGTGGTTTCGGTGCCATTCTTCAGCAGCTTTGCAAGCTCTGTCGAGCTGGTAATTTCCGTCTCGGTGCCGTTTTCCACTTTATACAGTTTCCAACCGGCGAATGCCTTACCTTCGGGGTCGTTTCCAGCGATCAAAGCCACTTCAGTGCCTGCGGCTACAGGTGCATTCAGCACTTCGTCCTCAAGTTCTGCGGTAACATTCTCACCGGTGGTCACAGTGTACATCGGGCGCACATAGCCGCAGGTGTTGCAGTCAATGTCTTTTGCGTTGGTGTAGATATGGGGGCCTTCAGCCCTCTGTTCGTCCGTCATGCCCGGGCAGTTTGCGGTGGTGCACACCTTCCGGTGTTTGGTGCCATCATGTTCCCACTGGTAGTTGTGCCAATGCACATCCAGCGTAACAGGAAAATTAAACCCATCATCTTCGACTTCGTAATTATAAGTAACTGTAGTGCTGTTCGCTTTCAAAATCCATGTTGCCGGGTCAACCGTACCGCCTTTCCAGCTGCCGGTGGTAACGCCATCTAACTCAAATTTCCCCGGCAGCTGATGCAGATCATATGTCCGATCGTCGTTCGCCAGAATTTGGTAGCGTTGGGAACCAACCTGCAAATCCCCGATTTTGGGGTTGTTTCTCAAATCCAGCGATGTCAGGCAATTATTCTTGCACCGCAACCACGACAAGCTTTTATTTTCCCTTAAATCCAGAACTGTCAACTTGTTGTTGTTGCAATTCAAGCTTCTAAGTTTTGTGTTTTTGTTCAAATTTAATGACGTCAAACTGTTGTTATAGCATATCAACCGCCCCAGTTCCGGGTTTTCACTTACGTCCAGTTCCGTTAAATTATTGTCACTGCAGAATAGGTCGGTCAACTTCGAAAAGTATTTGAGTCCCTGCAGGCTTGTGCATCCGCTATTGCTTATCTCAATTTCCTTAACGGCATTTCTTTCCGTTTGGTTCAGCGCACCATCTTTATCTTTGTCAAAATTATCTGCTACATATTGTCTAAATGCTCCATCCGGGAAGTTTGTCGCATCAATAGCAACAGCGTCTTCCTCCGCCTGCGTGCTCACTGCGCTTTCTGTGCTGGCCGCAGCCGGTGCCGCTGCAAATGCGCCCACCGGCAGGGCGGACACCATCATGCACGCCGCAAGCGCCGCACTGAGAAACCGCGTACTCTTTTTTCTCATTGTTTATCCCTCGCTCTCTTTGTTGTCCGGGTGCCTCCCCGGAGGAAGGCCGCCTCATCTTTATTATACCCCCCCCCCCTATATGCGTTTCAATGGTTTCGGGATTTTTCACCCCACCAAAGTTTTCGTGTCTTTTTTGTCAATTTTCCACAAAAGCAGCCCTCAGCCGCCTTTCTTTCCCCTTTGCGCAAAAAAAAAAATCACCGGAAAAGCATGTGCCTTCCCGGTGATTTTCAAAGCTTATTTTCTTTTATTTTTTCGCTTTCACAGCGTCGTCACGGTGTCAAACAGGTCCTTCGCGGCTTCCACAGCGTCCTTGCTGCCAAAGGTCACCCGCACGCCGGTGGCCATGGCGGCACCCAGCTCGGCGGCCTGCGCCTTCAGCAGTTCAGCGTCCACAGCGCACAGGGCCTTGCGGTCGGCCGTCATCATCTCGTCGGTGATGCCGCAGAAGAACCGGCGGTCTGTCTCCCGGGCTTCGGCGCGGGGCTTGCGGGGCGTATCCAGCTTTGCCACCGTGCCCACGATGAAGTCGTTCAGGTCCTTCTCGGTGTAGTCCCGTGCGGCCAGCTCGGCCGGGCCCTTGGCAAAGGTGTCGTAGCTCTCCTTCACATGGGGGTCGCGGTAGGTGTAAAGGTACTCCACCCCGTCGGAGGAAAGCATCCCGGTGCCGTAAGCACCGCCCACCTCGCGGATGTTGTGCCACAGGTATTCGTAGCTCATCACCCGGGCCAGCACCTTGCGGTCGCTGCGGTGCTCCATGGGCCACACCAGCACATCGTAGCTCACACCGCCGTCAATGATGAACGCTTCGTTCACCGGCGGGGTCAGCGGTTCGGTGTAGGGCACAGCTTCGCGGCGGCCCTCGGCGGCGAAGCGGCTGCCCGGCAGCAGGCTGCGCAGCTTTGCAAGGGCATCCTCGCTGCCGTACAGGCTCACGGTGAGCTGTGCGTTCTGCAGCACTTCGGTGCGCAGGGCATCCAGCCTTGCGCCCAGCGCGGCCCAGTCGGCCTTGGCCAGCAGGTCACACAGAAATTTGTAGTAGCTCACGCCGCTGCAGCGCTCGCTCACCGCGCCGTCCACCGAATAGTGGGCGCTGGCGCGGGTGGCCGCGTAGGCGTTGCCCTGTTGGATGAACTGCTGTTCCATGTTCAGCTTCTGCTGGCTCAGCACCCGGGCAAAGGCTGCTTCGGCCGCCGGGCCGGTGAGCCTGGTGTCATACAGCCACTCGCCGCCCAGCTCCACGGCCTTTTCCAGGCTGCGTTCCAGCAGGCTCAGGCACAGGCTCAGCTTTGCGTGGCAGGGTGCACCCTCCTGCCGGCCGGTCCAGATATCCAGCTGCACGCGGCTGTCGCCCAGCCAGGTGCTGCGCAGGGTGTTCAGCTGCTGGGCGGTATGTGCGCTGCTGTCCAGCTCGTCCAGCACATCGGTCAGCAGGTCAAGGTACTGCATGTTCTCGGGCTTCACATGGCCGAGGTCGTAGTAGAAGTTCAGGTACAGGCTGCCCGCCGAGGGGTGATGCAGCAGCTGCGCACCGGCCAGCAGTTCCCGCTCTCCGGCAGCAGTCTTTGCACCGTCGCCGAGGTCGGCGGCCGTCAGCGGGTGTTCCAACACCAGCTTGCCGTCGGTGCGGATGGGCTCGCCCGCCTCGTCCTTTTGGGGCAGGGTGGGCACCTGCACCACCTGCACCGGGGCCGGGGCGAACAGCTGCCGCAGCAGCTCGTCGAACCAGCCGCCTGCCATCTTCTCCCGCAGGGACGCAAACAGTTTGTCCGTGTGCAGCAGCAGGGCCGGGTCGCCGGTGTGCAGCCAGCCGGTGGAAGCGTTGATGGCATCCAGCACGCCGTCCGGCAGGCTGCCCGGGCGCTCGAGGGATGCAAACTCGGCGCTGTTCAGCGAGGCCAGCAGCAGCTCCTGCGGGATGCCCTCGGCCAGAATGCCGTCCACGGCCTTGCGCACGGCGGCGGCAAACTTGCGGGCGCTCTCCTCGGTGGCACCGCGCAGAACCAGTTCCAGCGTGGGCTGCAGGGTGCTGTCGTCAAAGCCAATGTCGATGTCTGCGCCCAGATTTTCGGCCAGCAGGGCGGCTTTCAGCGGGGAGTTGTTGGTGCCAAGCAGGGCATCCAGCAGAATCTCCACGCCCAGCTGACGCTCCCGGTCGGCAAACGCGCCGGTGTACCACGCCAGGGCGCACTGCACCTCGTCCGGCTCCGGGTTCTCGGTGTAATAGGGCAGCTCCACGCAGGTGCCCGGCTGCTCGTCCTGCAGCGTCAGGCGCGGGCGGGTGCCGGTCTTCGGCATTTTGGAAAGGTAGTCTTTGTCCAGCAGTGCCAGCTTTTCGGCCATGTCCATCTTGCCGTACAGGGTGATGCAGCAGTTGTCGGCGCTGTAGTGGCGACGGTACACTCGCTTGTACTTCTCATAGGTCAGTGCCGGGATGCTCTCCGGGTCGCCGCCGGAAACAAAGCCGTAAGCCGTGTCCGGGAACATGGCCCGTTCCAGCGCGTCCTGCAGCTGCGCGTCCGGGGCAGCCAGCGCGCCCTGCATCTCGTTGTACACCACGCCGCTCACGGTGCCGTCGGCGTCCCGGTGCCAGCCTTCCTGCTCGAACACGCTCTTGTCCACCATGGCCAGCGGGCAGAACACCGCGTTCAGGTACACGTCCATCAGGTTCTTGAAGTCGGTCTCGTTGGGGGTGGCAAACGGGTATACGGTCTTATCCGGGAAGGTCATCGCGTTCAAAAAGGACGCCATGCTGCTTTTCAGCAGCTGCAGGAACGGCGAAGTGACCGGGTATTTTTCGCTGCCCGCCAGCACCGAGTGTTCCAGAATGTGGAACACTCCGGTGTCGTCGGACGGAAAGGTGCCGAAGCCGATGCCGAACGCCTTGTTGACATCTTCATTTTCCACCAGCAGCACGGTGGCACCGCTCACATCGTGGGTGAGCACCGTCAGGGTGCCGTGCTGTTCGGGGCAGTCCTCGGTGCGGAGGACGGTATAACCGGGGAATCGTTCCATTTCGTTTTCTCCTTTGCGGTTTTGAAATCGTTTGACACTATTGTATCATTCAAGGGCGAAAAACACAATTACAGGTTTGTTAATTATAACCGGCAGAACGCTTTTCAACCATTTGCTTCCCGTGCAGGGCGTTTTCGCGTGGGGCAGGTTCTATGGCTTTTGCAAAAGGCATTGCCGCCGGGTACGTTCTCTTTTGCATGCCAAAAGAGAACCAGAAAAGCACCCGCTACTTTCGAGGCGCGGGAGGCACGAATTAAGGGCTGCTCGCCCTTAATAATCCCAAAGCAGTTAGGCTCCATACAAAAAATCCAAGTCGCTTCGCTAAAGGATTTTTTGTGTTCCACCGATTTATAGGCCCTTCAGCCGCTGCGGCGGCAGCTCCCCGCAGGGGAGCGGGTTTGAGTTTCGTACTGCTTTATCTGCTGCGCGACAGCCGCAGGCTGACAGCAGCAATATGTTGTTTGCCATTGCGGTCCCTCCCGTGAAAAAGCAAAGGAGAAAAGCCCGCAGGCTTTTCTCCTTTGCAAATCAAAAATAATTTTTCCGCTGTCATTGTCAGAGCGAAGCGGAGACAATTCAAATCGTCCTTTTACACCTGTTTTGCCCCTTCGGTCCTGCAGGACACCCGGAACAGCACAAAGCCCACCGCGAACAGCACCGCCAGCATGCCAATGCCCACATTGGCGCTGCCGGTCAGCTGGCTGCCCACGCTGACGATCATGGTGCCCAGGAAGGAAGCACCCTTGCCGCAGATGTCGAACAGACCAAAGTATTCGCCGGATTTTTCCGCCGGGATGATCTTGGCAAAGTGGCTGCGGCTCAGCGCCTGCACGCCGCCCTGGAACATGCCCACCACCACGGCCAGCACCCAGAACTGCCACTGTTTGGTCAGGAAGAAGGCGAACACCGCAATGCCGGTGTAGGCCGCGATGCACACGGGGATCAGCTGGCTGGACGGATATTTCGCGCTCAGGCGGCCAAAGATCAATGCGGACGGGAAGGCCACGATCTGGGTCACCAGCAGTGCCAGCAGCAGGCCCGTGGTGTCCAGCCCCAGCGCGGTGCCATAGGCCGTGGCCATATCAATGATGGTATACACACCATCAATATAGCAGAAAAACGCCAGCAGGAACCAGAACACCTGTTTATCCTCGTGCAGGTGCTTGAGGGTGTGGCCGATGCGCACAAAGCTCTGCCGGATGGCGTGCTGCTCCACCTCCACATAGTTGATCTGTTTATATTTGCGCAGCAGCGGCAGGGTGGTGCCCAGCCACCACGCGGCGGTGATGAGCAGCGCGATGGAAAGGGCAGTCATCTGGCTCATGCCGATGGCCCCGCTGCCCAGCACCAGCGCCAGGCACACCACAAAGGGCACACAGCTGCCGATGTAACCCCAGGCATAGCCCTGCGAGGAGACAGCATCCATGCGCTCCGGGGTGGTCACATCGCCCAGCATGGAATCGTAGAACACCAGACTGCCCGAAAAGCCGATTTTCGCAATAATGAAGATGACGAGGAACGGCAGCCAGATTGTGGCCACGCCCATGGCGCAGCAGCCGATGACGCCCACAAACAGACAGAGCATGAAGATGGGCTTTTTGAAGCCCTTGGTATCCGCCAGCGTGCCGAGGATGGGCCCCAGCACCGCAGTGATCACCGTGACCACCGAGCTGGCGTAGCCCCAGTAGGCCAGATAGTCCACCGAGCTCAGGCCGCCGGCCTCAGCCAGCGCGTTGAAGAAGATGGGCACCAGCGTTGCGATCATCAGCACAAAGGCCGAGTTGCCCACATCGTACAGGATCCACGCGCGCTCCAGCGGTGTCACCTTGAATTTTTCGTTTTGCATTTTGTTTCCTCTCACACCGCCGGGCGGTGCCCCCTCTTTTTAGATTTCACCATTTAAAATGGCCGCCGCTCACGCTTTGGCCATCTTCAGCGGAAAGTTTGTTTTTATTTTCGTGTTTGTCGCGCTCTGCGGAACTTGTCGGGGCAAAGCCCCTCCATCTGCTAACGCAGACCGCTCGCCGCTTAAAAGCCCCACTGGGGCTTTCATTGCTGTGCAAACGCGGAGCGCTCCAAACACATTCTCACCAAAAGGGTCGTAGCGGGAAACAGCATCTTTCCCTGCTGGCCTGCATCGACTTACTCAGAACTCTCCAAATGTATGGTCGTAGGCTTTATCCAGCGGTTCGTCCGTGTCCAGCTTTTCCACAAATTCCAGAATGAGCCGTTCTGCCAGAGGTAGAGCCTTGGCGTACAGGGCTTCCAGCTGTTTGCCGCTCTCTACACACTTCGGGTTCGGCAGCGGGTTCGCCACAAGGCCGTGCAGCATGTCGTACTTGCCCACCACCTTCATGCCGGTCAGCACCACCCAGCGCTTGACCGGATTCGACGCCTGCAGAAGCCTGTGCACCGAGATCATGCCTTTGAGCGCATCCAGCGTCACCTGCTCTGAGATGCCCTCGTAGAACGGCGCGATCACCTTTGCATTTTTCTCCGACGGATGAATGTGGCTGGCCGTGAAGAACTTGAGCGGGTCGCAGCCATCCCGGCGCATCAGCATGTTGTCGAACTCGGTCTCGATTTCGCAATGGGTCACGCCGCTGGAACGGGTGAACTGCTCCACATAGGGGTGGCAGGTGCTGTCCAGTGCAAAGTGGCATACAAAGCCGATGGCATAGGCCAGCGCCGCGTCGCGGTCGCCTGCCGCCTTCACCACGCCCCGGGCTCGGTCGAAGAACACCCGGCCGGGCTTGTCATGCATGGCATTGCCCAGCGCGCTCACGGGGTTCGAGCTGGCCGCATGGTAATAAAACAGCAGGTCCGGCCCGTGCAGGCCGATATCGTAAAGTTCACGGTTCATTTCCAGCTGCACCCGCACTTCGTCCGGCAGATGTTCCAGAACATTGGCACCAAAGCGGCGGTGCGCGTAGGTTGACGGCATGGCAGATTCCTTCCTTTCCCTCCGGCAGGGTGCACAAAACGTCCGCCGGTTTCGCGTTCTGTTTTAGTATAGCAGAAAGTTTCCCCACCTTCTACCCCTTTGTGTCTGGTTTTGGTAAAAAGTTTGAATGATTATTGCACTTTTCGGCCAGCGGACCGGTAGTTTCTCCAGCCGCGTCCTCCGCTTTCGGCCCCACTTGTGAAAAAGAACTCCAGAAAATCCGCAGATTTTCTGGAGCTCCAATCGAAAAAAATCGACTTTCCTCTGTTCATGGCCAGAGCGCACGCGTCGGCCATTTTAAATCGTCATGCCTTAAACTTTTTCGTAGCCCTGCGGCATCTCGTTCTTCCGGTTGCGGTCCATCAGGGTGCGCAGCGCGTCGCTGGCGCTCATGCCCTCCTTCACGATGGCGTTCACCGTCTGCACGATGGGCATTTCCACATTGTACTTTGCTGCCAGCTCCATGGCGGCGGGCAGGGCGTTGATACCCTCCACCACCATGCCCACTTCCTTCACGGCCTGCTCCGGGCTCTCGCCCTTGCCGATCAGGATGCCCGCACGGTTGTTGCGGCTGTGCATGCTGGTGGCCGTGACGATCAGGTCACCGATACCGGCCAGACCCGCAAAGGTGTGGATGTTGCAGCCCATGGCCACGCCCAGCCGGGCAATCTCGGCGATGCCGCGGGTGATAAGGGCCGCGCGGGCGTTGTCGCCGTAGCCAAGGCCGGTGGAGATGCCCACACCCAGCGCGATGACATTCTTCAAAGCGCCGCTCAGCTCCACGCCCTTGATGTCGGCGTTGGTGTACACGCGCATACAGGTGTTGCTGAACACATCCTGCACGAACTCTGCCGCCTGCTCATCCGGGCAGGCCGAGACGATAGTGGTGGGCAGGTCCAGCGCCACTTCCTCAGCGTGGGTGGGGCCGGAGAGGGCCACCAGCTTCACGTTCTTCGGGCCATCTTCTTTGCCCAGCTCGTCCGCGATGACTTCCGTCATGGTGTAGAGGGTCTCCGGCTCCATGCCCTTTGCCACGTCCACGATGATCTGCCCGTCCGGGATGAAAGGCCGTGCCTTCGCCGTGGTGGAGCGCACGAACACCGACGGCACTGCAAACAGCAGCACATCCTTGCCGGTGCACACTTCCTCGATACTCTTGGTGAACTGCAGCTCGGCCGGGATCTTCATGCCCGGCAGGTTGGGGTGCACCCGGGTGGTGGAAAGGCTGTCCACCTCGGCCGGCAGCGCCGACCACACCTGCACCTCATTGCCGCTGACCGTCAGCATCCGTGCCAGAGCCATGCCCCAGGTGCCTGCACCCAGAACGCCGATTTTATGTTTCATTTCGTTGGTCCTCCGTTGGCACCGCGCGGCAGGCTCAGCCCGCAGGCGGTGGATTTGCGCCGTCGCCGGGCCAAAGCCCGCGGCGCTTTTGTTATGTCCATTGTACACGAAAGCCCGTGCGCCGTCAACCGGTTGCCGCATTGCACAAAGTTAACACCTGCTTTTCCCATTTTTTGTGGACTTCACGCGTTTTATCCAAACCGTTTGCACTCGGGCTGGATTCATGTTATAGTATTTTGGTAGGTTTTGTAGGAATTTTGAAAAAGGTCTTGACTTCGACCATACTTCAAGTTCTATAATACTTTTATTCTCGTTCTTTTTAGAGTATTTGAACACCGTTCTGAGGGAACTTTTTCCATGTTTGAAGCATTTCTTTCCAACCGCACGGTCAGCGTGCTGGCGGAAGCCCTGCCCCGCATCCTGACGGCAGGCCTCACCATGACCATCCCGCTGACCCTCGTCTCGTTCTTCTTTGCCATGATCATCGCCGTGGCGGTGGCGCTGGTGCAGTACGCCAATGTGCCGGTGCTGCGGCAGGTGGCCCGGTTCTACATCTGGGTCATCCGCGGCACACCACTGCTGGTGCAGCTGTTCATCATCTTTTACGGCCTGCCCAGCGTGGGCATCATGCTGGACGCCTTCCCGGCGGCGGTCATCGCCTTTGCCTTTAACGAAGGCGCTTACTGTGCCGAGACCATGCGCGGTGCGCTGGAAAGCGTGCCCCAGGGCCAGCTGGAAGCCGGTTACTGCGTGGGCATGA